>JAABUK010001302.1_pt1 | contig 48140 bp, 50 predicted proteins | sample 5559141 | NCBI WGS metagenome assembly JAABUK01 (sample SAMN10711869, study PRJNA513367) | rock metagenome | isolation source: Antarctica rocks | place: Antarctica: Victoria Land, Pudding Butte nord | collected 2016-01-03 | reverse complement strand
CAGCGCCTGCTTGGTTTGTCCATTTTCTGCAACAGATCCTACTATGCTGGTTTGCAGGTACAGCAGTGCTTGGCTTACCATGCCCAGTTGGCCATCATCCAGCAGAGAGAGTGTCAAGGACCGTGTCACCATATCTGCGTAGTCTACTTCCAGGGATGGCATGCCCATGCCACCTTTTTCTCTGTCTTCAAACAGCATGGCCGTTGGCGTGCAGGTAGGTAGTCCCATTGCTTGTTTGCATATCCTGGAGTACAGTCTGTCCAGTTTGGCAAGATCTGCTGGGGTGAGGTATGCTAACGGGAAAGCGTATGTTGCTGCTGGTTGCATATAAATGCACAGAAATGCACTCTTGCGCACTGCGGCAAGCATGCCTTGAGTCCTTGAGTCAAGTCAGTGTAAGCACACATTCCCGGACGACACTGGAGAAGCCATGAACAGAGGCGCAATTGACCTTTATGACGACGCTAGCGTTGCTTGGTTTTGCATGCAACCTGCTGGACATTCACCAATGCGTAGCTCTTCACATTTTCTCTGAAGACCTTGATTGTCAGGGCAAAGGATAATGGCTGGCAGCAGCATGTGGACCTTTCTTAGCAACCTGTTGTGGACCGTGTTGAATATTGTGGTTAGTCATCAATGTCTGTTGAAACAAATGCCCGCTCAGATTCAGTCAACTTAGCTGTACTAATGCTGCTGACTAGAAAGTGCATTTCAAAAATCATGATATGTTCACACACTCGCAAGCAGTAATGCAGCATTTAATGAGACCAAGAGCTTAATGAGAACAAGAGCAAAGCTTTAAGGCAACATGTGCATCGCAGTAGTATCAATTGTGTGTTAAGATCAGAATTTACATCAATTTGAAACACAGCTGGCACATTTGGCGACAGTGAAACGCTTGCACCAAATTCAGATATCACACAGTACTATCACCTGATGGCAAGACATATCAAATATCAGATTCTGTAATGTCATTGCAAACACCACATCTACTCAAACACCACATTTGCTGTGTTGTATGCACTGTTAGGCTGCAGCTGCTGGTCTCTGAATCCGCAAGTGGTAATGGCATCTACAATCTTGTACAGATCATGCATTCAACGATAAGGCTGCATCTGCCTTGATCCCATGCCTGGATGTCTGGCATGCCTGACTAAGCTGTGACTAAGCTTCTTGCCCGGCAATTTGACTACTATCATGATAAACCCATACACTCCAAGTAATGGTGGCTGATGCAGTGCACTTACTGCACTGAGTGGCTGCTTCCCTGATTACCCTTCCACCTCTGCCCTGCAAGCAGAATCTGTGTTGGTATCTGTCTGACCAGATCTGTCTGACCAGACCAACACTTTCATGATGTGTATATGCATTTGAGCTCTGCAGTGCATATATGACGTATATACATGATGTCACACCAGGGCACATGATCAAATGCAAACAAGTGTGGCACATGTATCCACAGCAGTCTGGTCATTGCTTTGTGTCTCACAAACAACAATTTCAAAAGCTCAAAACAAAAGCTCACAAGCCGGCACATGTTCTCACCTGAGGAGCAGCTCTCCTTTGGCTAGTGATACCCTTGCTTGCATATGTTTTTGTTGGCTAGCTGCAATGTCAGCAACATGATCCTGACAGTTTTACCCTTTACTGCAGGGTATGGCTGCTACCCTGGGGGACCCTTCCCACTGGTGTACGTCTTGGCAGCTGGTTTTCCTACATGCACATGTGCCTGCAACCACAGTACAGATTAACAATCAACCAGATGTTATGTTTGCTGCAGTACACGTCGACAACACAATGATTGGATCCGACACTAGGATTTTGTAGGACATCACCAGATGTGACACCACTCAACAGTCTTGCCCTTCATTTGCAAAGCCATGCATGCTAAGCATTGATTGATGCAATAGATGTAGCAGCAAGTCATACAGCCAAACCTCATTCACCCTTTGCTGGGTGTGTTAAACACAAGCAACAACTGTTTGCCATCATGCATGCATGGTGTACAACAATGAACATGCATTATATGGATGTTCAACATACACATAATGGCCATACAACAATTGGTCAGCCAGCGCTATCACAGAGAAGCACCTTGTACAGATGGTGCATGCTCTGCGTTTGAATTTTGCGCAAAGCATGCATCAGCTCGACAGGATGCTTCTCCAAGACATAGCACATCACTGCAAAGGCATGGGCAATAGTTGGTGCTCATGTCTGGCTTATTCATGCATTGACCAATCACAGAACACCAGCTATTGCCTCTGCTGTCACACAAAGTTGGCTTTGGCAGCAAAACATGAAGGGAAATGAGTGAGAGCCGGCACAGTGAAAGTTGCAAGCATGCTGTGCAAAGCAGCTGTGGTGTAGTTGGACATTGAGAATCTGCCACTGCCACTGTGAATGTTGTTGAGTGTTCACTACTGATACTACAACAGTTAGTCATGTGATGGCAACAATGGTGCACTTTAGCTGCATAGCTGTTGAATGCTTTCAAGCCGCGTTTGCTGGCATCACATCTTTGTGTGGCGTCTAGAGTCAACCGTGAAGCAACTCTTCACCTTTCATATGACTAGTGAGTCAAAGGGGTTTTTTTGTGCGTGACATGCACAAGCATCTTGATATTGTGAAATGTAAGCTTTTTCCTGTGACTTGTAAGCTTTTTCAGTGCCAATGGAGTACAGCTGACGGTTGGTGCAGGTTGAGGCAGGTGCCCAACTGTGTACATATGCACGTTATTCTTGACAAATGGATGCATGTCACCTTATATACTGGGCTGATCACCCTAGGGGGTCATGCCTCTAGCCGCAAAGGCTTTCTTGCAGGAGCTTGAAGCCCTGATTGCAAGCAGGAGCATGAAGCCCTGATTGCAAGCAGGAGCACTAGGAGTCAGTCTGGTGGATCACTGTACGGGCCATCATGCACTCATGTGCAGCCAGGATTGAAGGTGCATGGTAACTTCAGCTGGCTGAACTCCTGCTAGTACTCCTGCTGGCCATGCTTCAGCTGCTGATCACCAACTGAAATACGCCCCACAGGCGCATCAGCAGGAGATGAGCCAGCTGAAGGTACCGTGCACCTTTATGCATGCCTACAATGATACCAGTCTGGCAGAAATATTATATGCAAAGGGCATCATACAGCCTCTGGGACATGCATAGGATCATGTCACCCGGGTCCTGTCGGCACACACCAAAAACACTACTTATGCATTTCCACCAGCATTTCTACATGGATCTAATTTTCTATGTCAAGTTGTTCAGACATGCAGATAAATGCAAATGTCTGAGAATGCCCAGGCCGCTGCAAGTAGTCCGGCACCCCCTGAAATTTAGCAAAATCCTAGCAGGGTCATGTTTGCAACCTCAACAGTGAACTGCATCTTATACAAGGTACAACTGAGTGGCACAGGTGTTGTGGTCACTAGAAACCATAAACCAAATGAATTTTGTTGTTTCATGAGCAACCTAGCACAGCTGAGGTGTATGCACCTACAGCTTGAGTCATAAGTTGTGATCCGTGGCTTGAGGTATTCAGACTTGCGACATTGCTGTGAGCAAAGCGCTCGATGTATGCCCTGGTGCGAACAGGCGTAGCTAGCCAACCAGCACACCTTTCTGTGTGCGGGCTTACCGCCGCGGAAAACAACTGTAGCGCTCGTGGCTGATCGGTGAACACGACTGTACTGCACAAGCAAAACAGGGCTGCAGACGCAGTCCTGACTTGGCAGCTGTGCGGCACGCAAGAAACATAGGAACCGATGCCTTCTGTTGGTCAACGTTCGTGGCAAAACAAGACAGCTGTAATCTGTAGTATCCAGTTTATGCAGCAACACAGTGTGCTATCAGCAAGAGCCAGAACACAAGAAGTACCAAAAACCTGCTGCCTGAACAAGCTTCTCTCTCACAAAGGGAGAGCCTGTTCAGTCAGCAAACTTGTGTTTTCTGTGCAACCTGTTGCATATGCACAGTAGTGCAGTGGACTCACTATTTCAGAAAATTTGGGCAGAGTTTGGTGCCTGACTTTTGACTTTGACTTAGACGGCAGACTGCTGACTTTGCCTGCGTCTTCGACTGCGTCGAAAACTTGAAAGCTGGCGTACCCCGCTGACTGCAGGATTCTGAAGCTGTTGCTTTCAAATTTGATTGTGCAATCCTCAAGGGCGTGCTGACTCAGGATGCAGCCACAAATGGGATTCACAATGCACATTGCAATCTCCAGCAATGCAATGGTCCAGACCTAAATTTATGACTCAAGCTGTAGGCTACACAAATGCTGACTAGCAGCTGTACATGACCCAGAGTAGCAGCAACTGTCTTTGCCACACATCTGATACTTTTCGCACCATGCCAAGATAGAACAGGGCAGGGGCACATCTAAGGCAGGCTTGGGCAGAACAGAACATTGCTTGACAGGGCAGGGCCCCAGCTGGGGCAAAACAGAGCAGCACTTGACAGGGCAGGGCTGGGACAAGCTCAAGAGGTCATTGCAGGGCCTGACAATGCAGGGTGAGCAAGGCTAGGCAGGGCAGAGCAGAGCACAGCAGGGTAAGGCAGGGCTCGCTTTAGAAAACTGCCCTGAATCACTGCTGGCCCTTGGCTATATTTTAGGGTCTAGGCCTAAACCCATGGGGTTGGGGCTGGGCCTTGGGGTAGGGGCTAAGCCTGGTGTACCAATCCAGCTTGTGCACTTGAGTGGCTTCAACTAGTCTCACACACACTATGCCAGTGGGCACCTGCAAGCAACCAAACCCCCTTGGCCACAGAATAGCTGTGAGGACTGCAGTAGACAACTTGTAGACAAAACAACCACCATTAGCACTGATCTGCCCCTCCGCCGCTTTCTGGCATACATGAAGCAGAGCTGGCAAGAGTATGCATGCCAAGTGCACACATCAATCAGCATCAGTCATGCATATCCAGGAGGAGGCAGGGTTGGAGGCAGGGGTGGGGCCAGGGGTGGAGACAGGGTGGCTGAGCATGCTGTAGCATGATGGTGTGTAGAATCAGACCATCATTGCTGCCGGGCATGTGAAGGGGCTGATACATGAGGTATGAGTGATATTCAGCAGTGCACATCACACTGCCCAGAGCCTTGTGTCCCTCACGCTCCTCTGCCATAAGACTTGCACCTCACAACTGATGCATGCCAGTCTGCATGTGGGCACATGCACTGACTGTGCTGCCATTGACAAACGCTTAGACAGCAGAGGTGGCCAGGCACAGGCCTCTTTGTTGTCTGAGCATGTTACATTGGCAGCAGAATTGACATGGGTGCCCACCTGCAGACTGGCAGCGACAGATCAACAACAGTGCCAAGTCACACAGTGCCAATGGAGTCCAGCTGACACTTGCTGCAGGTACCCGTTTCTGTAGGGTTTAGGGTTTCCTAAACCTTGTGCCACTCAAGATCAACACAGACAATGGCCTCTGTCAGATAACAACTTCCGTTGAGCACTTTGACTCTGTCCCATCCAGGGCCAGGCGTAAGTGGAGTTGCGCATGGTTGCAAGCTCGCAAAAGCCCTTTGTCAGCATGTGCATGTCCACAAATGCATCTGGTGCGCTGTGATCTGGCTTGGCAGTCTGATAGGCACCTAGACCTTTCTGACAGCAGGTGAAAAGCCTGAAGCCCTCACTGTCAGCAAACAAAACTGCTGGAAAATGAGCAGTTCCAGCTCCTAGGATCCTTCACTTGTTCCTGACATGCTGATGGCCCAGCCTTCTCCCAAGTTCTCCAAGATGCAACATAACTTGCCGGTGAGACGGTGTGAGGCTCACTTGGCATCACAATAGATGAGCAAACTGGTGATTAGGAATGGCAATGTTGTGCATGGTGTGCCTTGGAGCAGGCAGGTCAGCCAGGTGGGGCCTAGCCACAGTGCGTCGAGCTGCACATCCTAGCAGGGTCCTGCTTACAACCCTTGACAGTACAAGGCAAGATGTACAAGGTGCATGCAACTAATGAAGGTGTTGCAGGGCTGCCACCAGAGGCCACAGACCATTGAAGTGTGTCTTTTTATGATAAAGCTGGCACCCTGAGTTGCCTTGTCCATCATGCTGTGCTCAGGCCAGTCAATAGCACGATGGGAAGGACAGCTCAGGGTGTTGGGCTTCCCCATAATTTTGTCAAAGTTTCAAAAGAACACCAAACTACTGCAAGACCAACGTGGGGAGGAGGCGACCCCTTTCAGGTGGGGCCCCAATCAAGCTGCACATCCTAGCAAGGTCATGCTTGCACATCAGTCATGATATACAAGGTCATGAACTTTGGGTGCTGCCTTTGGAGAACATGATCATGACTGTAACAGCTTCTGGACAGCCTTTTTTTTAAATGTCTTGCCTGGCGGCCAAAACTAGGATAATGGCCAACACCTGATGGCTATTGAGCGCTGTACTCCAGGGCATTTGATACAGCCCTGTTGAGGCTTCACAGCCGGCAGTTTGCTGCATGACGGTGCCCCTGCATGTGCAGAAATGACTCATTGCAACGTTGTTAGCATTTGCAAGACCATAGTCATGATGTTGCTGTCTCATTTGTAAGTGTGGCAACACGTTTGCAGAAAGCGGCAAATGCAACCTGAGCTTTGGCCCATGCATAAAAAAGTTCATATGGAAACAAATGTGGTGATGTTCTGTCGCTGCAAAATGTTCCAACATTGCCTGCACATCTTGAGCAACAATCACTTTAAAGTAAATTTACACCAGTGTACAAAGACAGCAGCAACACCAACTTTCAACAATCACTGGATGTTCTGGGCGAGCTTTATCTCGATATCCAAAGTAGAGGTCATCAAGTGCTCATGAGTGGTCCTGAGCACCTGGTGACTTGTACTGTGGATACTGAGGTGAAGCTCGCCTAGAACATCCAGTACACATGTGGGTGTTCAAACTGCAGTTCTGTTCTTTGGGCAGCACATGCCTATGCATGCGGGCAGCACAAGCATGCGGGCAGCATATGCATGCATGCGGGCAGCACATGCAATATTGTTGTGTACAAACTCAAGCACTGGGTCATGACGGCATTTTGCTGCTGGTCACAAAGGCTCAGCAGCATTGTGACTAGGGCAACAGCATGAATAAAACACAGACAAGCCTAGCCAAGCAACCAAGGATGCCGTACAACGCTCAATACATTCCATATAGCCACACCACACTGTCAAGCAAAACCTGCCATGAGCATACCATTGCAAATGTGATCTTGCCAGCCAAACTTATGCCTCCAGCTGAAAGAATGTCATCCTGTTACGTTTGACTACGGCATGGATGGGCAAGTCAGCAACACATTTTTTGCAAAACAAATTGCTTGTCCCTGAGTTATGCTCAAAAATAAGACTGATAGGCAGTCTCAAAGAGTAATCATGTGCACACAGAGGGCAAAGGGTAGAATGTCAAGGCTGCACAGGGCTGCATAGCTAGAAGAAACATCAAAAGTGCAAAAACATTTGAGGCTAGTTGCAACGTTTGAAAGCAACTTGGATTATAATATAATAATATCATGCAGCATCACTTGCAAGGGTTGTTGCTGAGTGATATGGCTGCTCTAGATCGGCCAGAAGATGGTGATCCAGAAGAAGGCATACATCCAAGCAAGCATCCTTGCAAAGCACTCAAGTTGATGGGAAAGCCAGACGGGACAGGAAAGCCCTGCAATATGTCAGGGCTCAGCTCTGACTTTGTAGGGCTTCTGCTTGCACAGCGTTCTATGACGCCAAGAGATGGGCCCATGGGCCGTGTATGAGCATCAAGGTATCTTGTCAGTGGTTAGGGCAGAAAGCATAGGTTGCTGCTCATATAGCTCCCTGCGCTTGCATGCAAATCAAGCATGCATCAAGGTTCCCAGCATTGTGTGCATCAAGTATCCTAATGCTGGGAACCAGTTCCAAGAGATGTGATGGTGCAATTGCAGCAACAGAGCATGCAGCTTTGTACTGGGCTGCATGCTCTGGAGCTGCAAGGCCACCATCACGTCTCTACACCTGTAACTGGCTGATTGCAGTTGCAGAGCTGAAGCGTATCATTACTTGGACTGCCTGGTGAGGGCTTGTCATTGGTGGTGCATCAAACCAGGAGAGCCAAAGCTTTAGCAGCTGCAGCAGCCTAAAGCTTTGTTTGCATGGTTCACAGCACATCTGCAAGTTCTTGTGAGGCGGTGCCAATCTTGCCCACATGAGTCAACTCCCAGTATTTCAAAACAGCCATGATGAGATAATGTGGCCTGAACTGAAAGATGGCGCCAAGTTGCAACATAACAACCAGACAGGCAGCATAATTAGCCTCCACACATCGTCAACTCGACAGCAATTTATGCGCTGCATATTGACCACAGGGGACAAGAGTGCTGTAACTACAATCATGTGCATCCCAAGTCGCACAGCTGCACAAAACATGTTGAATTGACTGCCGTCAGATCTGAGGCAATTTGACATCGATGACATCATGATTTGCATAAGCGTACCTGCACAGGCTTGCAAAATGGATGAATAAGATGACAGACCCCAATGACATGACAATAACACATGTAAGCGTGTCGAAGCCCTGTAGTGGTTGCCTCAATATACACTACAGAGCTAGTAACAGGCTTACACATGTCCATCACAGTGGGGCCCACTTTGTGAGCCCATTGTGACCACAGAGAGCAGCAGCTGCAAAGGCTTTGTGCAGTTGCGGCATGCAGCAAAGAGGGTGTCTCCAAGCTCGTGAGCAAAGGCTAGACCCTAGAACAGGAGATCACAAAAGTTACACACACATCCACGGCAACCCAATGCTGGTAGGCATGGGCAGCGCACTTCTTTCGGAGGTACCCTCCAGCAACGTGCTAACAACGCTTGTGCTGAAAACTTTGTCGTAGCATGCTGATGTGATGCGTACGGATATTAAATTCAGCAGCTTGTGCACTGGCTTATGCACATGGGCGCGTACACCATTGCAGCCGCAGCACCCGGACGCTCCAAATCATGTCAATTTGACAGCAGTGAATGCCACATATTGCACAACACCTGGAGTGGAAGAGAGCCGTGGCTGCAATGATGTGCATCACCGCGTGCACAGCTGTTGAGTTGGATACAAACAGATCTGAAGCAACCTGGCATCAGGTCAAGCTTTTTTGAATTCGGGTGTCTTCCCTAGTTTGCTAGGGCAAGCTGCATGCATCCATGTGCAGAAGCAGCAAGGCTCAGCTAAGCTCAGCATTTTCGTGTCAATCTTGAGCACATACGAAGTTGCACATTGAAGTACATTCTGCCAACAAAACAAAGACGCTGTAATGGAGGCAGAGTGTGGGCCAAACTCCTATCTGAGAGACATGCTGGTGTCGGGAGTACAAGGTATGTCTCTCAGGAAGGAGCCGGGCTGACACTCTGCCTCCATTGCAGCGTCTTTTTTTGTTGGCAGTATGTCATGATGTGGAATGCAAGCAGCTCATCCAGCTGGCTGAACCATAATGGCTGAGCATCTGAAGGAGTTGCTTGCAGCCCATAAGGTGTAACGGGATAAGGTGTAAATGGCACTACACCTTGCTCACCAGTATTTCCAAGACAGTCTAGACATCTGACAAATTACTCAGATCTTATGGTGACAGCTTTACCCATGAAGCTCATGCCATCAGTGAGAGCAGTGCCTTGGTGTTGGTTGGGGACTGTCACATAATGTTCATAGTAGTGACTAGTATGTGCTTACCTGTGGGCATACAAGATCACATACTTTATGTCTCTGAGTGCACTGCCAAGCATGCTTCAGGACGCTGCCACTGAGTGCCAGACTTGCTTTGGTGGTGAATGCTGAGCTTGTCTGACTTTGGCACCAACTTCATGCTGGGCTCCTTAGCCCTGCATCACAAGGGCCAGGCTGGAAATTTGGGTGGTCACGTTGGCGCTCTACCTGTTTTCTTAGTGAAGTCAACATGCAACCTTGTTCATTCTATTACATGCACTGTTGTTCTTACTGTGGTAACCCGGTGTCGTAAAAGCAGTTGTGCTGCTAGAAGCGTGTGAGCATGTACGATCTGCCCAACAAAGGTCCTCAAAACCAGCAGGTACACACGTCACTGAGTGTTTGCAAGACGTTCTTGTACGGTCCACACATCCTTGCACACCTGTTGTCAGTCACAAAGCACTTGACTGCTGGGTACACCTGCCTAGCTGACTTGTTTTGTGTTGGGTTTTTTTTGTGATGCTGGCAGTTTTGTACCCATACATGAGATTCACTAAACAGTCCAAGCCTATGCTCACCTGCTGCAAGCAGGTCGCACCAGGTCTTTTCAGTGCTCAGCCACGCATGCTCCACAGAATCCGTTTTTGGCACCGCTCCCTAGCCAGTCTTGCTTCTTGTCCATTCCAGAGACTTGCAACACCTTTTGACCTGGCACCAAGCTTGTCATCATGGTCAACACATCATGTTGTGTCATTCAGCCCTGTAACCACAAGATCAATCTTCACCATCACTGATGGTGCTGAGCTTGAACTAGTAGTCTGTGTTGCAAGCAAGGAAGCAATGTGCTGGCAAAGAGGTTGCAAGGCACGCAACACTGCAAGACTGGAATGTTTCCCTCACAGTAGAACCTGTTTGGTACAGCATGCTTGCATGAAGTCTGCGTGAGCCTGGCATTTGACTGTACCAGCAAATGGATTTGACAAAAGTGTGCCTTCAAGAAGAACTCTGCCATGAATAATTTGTGTTATCAAGAGGCCTAGCACTTATCTCCAAAAGCGCAATGCAAAGCTGGGCTCTTGTAGGCTCCAAAAGTTTCAGGCCAAATTTGCGTTCCAAGACGCATTGCATTGTCTCCAACTATCACTGTTTCTTGAAAATTGGACCAACTTTGGCGGTTCTATGAACTTTTGCTTTGGTGGCAGATGTGGTTGATCCTATATATATTTAGGGTTTAAACTATATTTTTATAGGGTCTATGTAGGTCTATATATCTAAACCCTAAACCCTAAATATAGTTGTTGCTGACTGTCAAGGAAATTTGACACATTGCTGCCCCTCAGCCATGAGGAACATCAACAAAAAAGGGTCTGCTGATCCTTCTTGGACACATTCAAGGATGAACAACAGTATCAACCAGCCCTATGTTGTTGTTGAATGTCCTCGTGGCTGAGATCAGCCGTGGTCAATTGAAGCTTCCATTAAACTTTATGGGCATGCATATGACTGCAGCCACCTCATTCTGTCGCTTAAGCTTCATATGTTGTCATTTTGACAGCAGTCTTTGTATTGACAGCATTGGAGCTGCAGAGTGCCTTTGCTGCAACGATGTGCATGCCCACATGCACAGCTGTTGGACTGACTGCTATCAGATCTGAGGCAACCTGGCATAAGGGCAAGCTTTTTTCCTTTTGTGTGTTTGAGTGCCAGGGCAAGCATGCCAAAGCAGCTGGCCTCAACGTGCATGTTTGTCTCAATCTTCATCACAGACAAAGTTGCACACTGAAGCGTATTTCATCATGCAGTCCGCTTGCATAGCACGTCAGTCAATGACAAGGCTGGTATAGGTTCAAGGGTCAGCGTCATCTAAACATGCACGGGTGTAACAGCGATTGGCCGACAACTAGTAATAGAACTTGTCACCGCAGTGGCCTTGCATTGTGAGCGACAAAGGACAGCAAGCCACACACGCACTGCAGCACTGACAGAAGTGGTTGTAATGCGTGGTTGAAAATCTGACACTGGTGGAACTCTGAGGGGATTTTGTCTGCATGCCCTCCAAGCTCTACCAGCGATAGATACTCCAACTTGAAGATGACAAATGACAATACCATTCACATGCCGCGACGAACTGTTTGGTATTCCTGAATGTGTTGGCTACACCCTTGGGCCAAAGTTAACTTGGCAATGCTGCATAGAGATCGTTTGGTCAACCTTTTTTGTGTGGTGCCATCCAGAAATCTGATGGGTCCTTCAGATCAGACGGAATTGCTCATGAAGATCACTCAGTGTGTGCAGAAGCTTGATGATGGCTGATGACTGTCACAAGATATACCAGTACTGATTAGTCTGAGCTTTTCAACAACAGATGTGAAATGCCACATCTACTGCTTCTTTGAGCGCCTTGCATACGCTTCAAGATGCTGCCACTGAGTGCCTCTCTGTCAGACTCCCTTTTGGTGGTGAAAGTCAGCCAAAAACCACTAGACTGCTGAGTACACCTGCCTGGCTGATATGTTTTGTTTTTGCAATACTTGCAACTATGCAGTCATACACGGTAACCACTAAAGAGTCCAAGTCTATGCTCACCTACAGCAAGCAGGGGGTGCTAGGTCCTCTCAGTGCTCAGCCATGCATGTGCCAAAGGACCTATTGTTGGCAGCATCGCCTAGACAGTGTAGCTACACAGATGTCTGCTCCCGCATGAGCAGCTGGCGTTTGAAAATTAGATGGGTGGAAGGGTGAGGGGAGCACCCCCAACTATAGGCAGGGAGGACAGGCCGGTAGTGGGAGGTTGCTAGCATCACCCTTCCGCTGCTGCAGCTGCATGTGCTTTCATATCCTCAAACTGACCTGCCTCAATGGCGTGTGGAGTCTCAACATTGCAGATGCATATCGCAAGCTGATAAAAGCACATGGCAGGATGACCACTTGCAAGCTGTCGCTCTTGTGTCTGCAACATGGTAACCTTGATTGTGGTGTTGGGGGCTAGCACTAGTGGCCAGGTTGAAGCTCATGCCTTGTTGAAAGCTACCACAGCTGATTGCACCACTGCTGCACTGTGCAATGCTAGTGCCATGAGGACCTCAGTGGTTTTGTTTCCGTCCAGCAGCATGCACGCAGGTATCTTTGTATATGTGGATGTAGCTGAACAGGGCTGTTTTCAAAATTTTATTTAGTATTCACTTCCAGCTTGCATACTCTTTTGGTCCAACATATGAACTCCTGATTGCTCTGTAGACACAAGACTTGTCCCGCACGTACCTAGCTGTGAGGAGCTGTAAAGCATGAAGTCACTATTGTTATTGTTGTTTGACTCCTGATGTTTCATCTAATGAGTGTGCACAAATTGGCTGAAGTGCTAAGCTGCTATACATTGCTTGGTGTTTGGTTCAGAACACTGATGAAAGACACATTTTGCCCAGTTTCATTATGCCCCAATGATAGTGACTGTTTTGGCTCCGCAGTAACACTTTGAGCCCATGAGGCAAGTGGGTTATGCTGTTCAGGTTGTAGTCTAACAAGCAACAAGCAGCAGAGCTGCAAAAGGCACATACAGCCATATACTGCAGATCTTGCACCTTGCACCCACAATGTGTGCTGCAGCACGACGGTCTGCAACCACTGGTACATGCAGTCACGAAACTAAAGCAGGCCAGGGAAGTGGCAAATGCCTTGTAAACCATCCAGACACCATCACGTCTGTCAGGAAGGATTTGGGCTCATGTCTGTCAGGATGGCCATGGAGCTGGCCATGAAGCTGAACTCATCCATCCGCCTGAACTATCATGATGTGGCAGTGTAGCGTCAACAAGAAGAAGAACCTGCATACCTGTTGGCGATATGCCACCACATCATGATCATTAAGCCAGCTGGAGGAGTTCAGTGTTCTGTGAGTGCAGAAGTTCATACGCACCAGACGTGTTCAAATGCAGGTGGAGATGAGTGCTATGAGGGGCAAGGAGGCCAGTCTCCAAGACAGCGTGGCCCTTCATATCACTCATCTCCACCTGCATTTGAACACGTCGGGTGCATGCAAACACAATGGTGCTTCATTCCCCTTAGCAGTGTATGCAGTCAATCGAAAAAGAAAAGCAAAGAAAAGTTTGCACGTTTCAGCAATCATGGCGGGAGCCTCCTAAGGCAGCAGCCCGGCGCTATGACCATAGGCCATAGCCCAAAGGGAATGGAAGTTTGGTTTCGGCTAATGACCGGCACAAAATACCAGTGAAATGAAAGTGGACAAGGTGTAGTGCCGTTTAGATCTAAATGGCACTCTATCTTGCCCACCAGACAGCCTAGACATCTGATGGATCTTTCAGATCTGATGGTGAAGGCAATGCCCATGAAGCTCATGCCATCAGTGAGAGCAATAGCTTGGTGTTGGGTGACTGCCACAGAGTATCATCAGTTTTGACTAGTCTGTGCTTACCTACAGGTGTACAACATCCCATCTCTCACTTCTCTGATTGCCCATGCTTCAACACGCTGCCACTGGGTCCCTCTATACCAGACTCCCTTTGGTGGTGGATGCTGAGCTTGTCTGCTTTGGCACCAACATCATGCTGGGCACCTTAACCCTGCACCAGAATAGTCAGTCTTGAAATTGCACTATTGCCCTTGCTGTAATAATCTGGTACAGTACGGAGCCTATTGCAAACCCAAAACTGTGCAGGTTGTCTGTTATTTGTCTATACACTCTAGTCCCCTAGAGTATATTTTTGTGTGCAAAGTCTCATCTGTTCTGACAATCTTTTTCATTAAAACACCCCATACCATAGCTGGTAGACAGTTGTTTTGCTACTGTTTATGCGCATACATTCAAGTTTCCAAGGTGGAAGACAGCGCTAAATGGATACACAAGCTTAGCAGTCTCACCGTGGGTTAGCTCAGCAGCTTGCTTATTGCATATGGGGTGTGGGTCTGCTTCATTGCATGCCCTTGCTTGGCGTGAAGCATATTTGTTGACCAAAGCCCCAATAATGATGCCAGTTTGTGCCTGCAGAATTGCACCAAATTGTGCCAAACCCATTGTGATTACAAATGTGGACAACATCTTGTGCAGGTAGTGCAGGTTGCACATCAACACAAGTGAACACTGCAGAAGTCAACTTGAGCAGTCACTAATGATGGGTGCAACTGCAGCAGATACGGTGACCATTGCTGCTTGCATGCAACTAAGCAGCATTGCTCTTAACATCCATCAAATGCTGGCTTGCAGAAGCCTACCTGAGGATGAGGGGCACACAACTAAGCCTCACAATGCTCCACTGCAAAACTTGGTTGTCTTGCTTGCAGAATGAGGCTGCAAGTTCTGTGCTGCAATTGTGCATAACCTGAGACATGCAAAAGACTTGGTTAGACATCTGATGGGCAGACAATAAGATAGACCCACCTGCCAGGCAGCCTAGCAGCAAAAAAGTGTGCTTCAGGGGAGCAAAATCTTCCTTTGCAAGGCTGACCTGACAGTTGGTACAGCAATTTAGCTCATGAGAAGCCCAAGACCCATAGGTTCGTTCTGCACATTCAGCTATAACGCTTAGCAGAGCTGACAAGCGCTGGACTGAAGCTTTTGAGAGTGGGAATATGCAAGATCAGACTTGCCTGAGCTGTGGACCAGATACTTAAGATCACCTGCAAGATCAGCTGCAGCTTATCACGCTATACACAAAATGGTAAGGAGAGGCATCTTGTCACAGTGAATGTACTGGCTACTCACTATGTGCCTATAATGGCCAAGCTTGCCTGTTGCAGAGGACATGCAGGTAGATGCGCCTGCCTTCAGAATTGGGTGCCCAACCTCAGCTGGACGCTGTAGAGGTGTGCAGGCTGCTCAGCAGAATCTACAGAACAACACAATGTGCGGGAGCTGAGGAACAGAACCTCTCGAGCTCGCAACAGGGAAGCCTGGTTTGACCTAGTTGTACCTGATGGTATGAGCGAACGGGTTGCAGTCCAGCGTCCGCTGCCAAAGGGATACTTAAATTGCTGTCAAGTGCAACTTCCTCTGGACGACGCAAGAGTGAGTGCACCGTGGGACTGCAGCACTCCAAATCGACAGCGTGTGTGCAAGGGTGATCATCCAAGGGGCCTTCGTTGTGTACTATGCTATACTGTGCCAGTCGACACGAGTCAGTTGTCAAGATTGAGTCAGTTGTCAAGATTGAGTCTTTGCCAATATGCATTCAATCTTACGGGCCAATCAATTTGCGAAACAAGTTGCGCGTGTGTGTGGCGAGGCGTCCGATGCGACGCAGCATTCGTTGAGCGTGCCGTATGATAGTAGTGGAAGCTCACGAAGCAGCTGCATTCCTGGTCGGCGACTCACTGAAGTACTGGTACTGATTTCTTGGCTCGAAACGCTCCCGGTCCCAGTGTTACTGCGGTGAGACATTATCCGGTAAGCTATTTGCAGTTTCGGTGGTTCATTGCGCCTCGTGCAACAAAGTCGTCACTGGTCAGCATGTCATCGCGAACAGCGTTCCAAAACCAAAACTGTGATCAGTTGGCTGCTACCCCTTCCAGCTTACGAGGGACGTTACCAGTACTGCGAGCTTCCCTTTTTCCTTCCGCATGATGGCTTCCAGACGAAAGCTGGCCACAGACATACCAAATTATAAAAAAAGACGTGGCATCAGGATGTATCAAGTGTAGATAGTGACGAAGCAACTTGCAAGCCGAGTCTTGCCAGCATTGTTTATTGTGTGACCCTTCTAATTGCCTGTCTTGGGGCACACAGAAGGCACTTTAGTGCAAGCTTGCATGTCCCAAATTTGCCAAGCTACAGGACAAGAACTGAGCTGGCTTCAGACCCGTGTGCATTGCTGCAAAAAGGGCTAGTTGACTTGCAAGCCCTCAGTTGAAGCCAGCTTCTTCTATGTTCAGAGATCGCTGGCCTTGGGCACTTCTAACCAGCAACTGGCCAGAGCAAGCAATGCAGCAGCAAGACAGCAGTTTTCAGTCAAACTTGACAACGTGGTTGGCCTGCACGTTTAGTGATACATTGACATGCTTATCATGTTTCTCCACATCTCGTCTACATCTATTGGATACGTGATGATCACCTCATAAGGCCCAAGCAGCCCTGAGATCAATGTTGGGCTCGTCAATGCCCTACTGTACTTTACAACAAAGCGCATTTGCACATGATCAGGCGTATGATCTATTGCAGCAGCCACACTAGTGCCGCCACACCCACAATGCGTGACAGTAGTAAGTTGCTCAACAACCCTACTGAGGTCAGCTACAAGATGAAAAGATAAAAGGGAGTCTCTACATCATGACTGCTGGATGCTGTGTCAACACAATTTTGGCATAAAATACTGGGCAACAAACTTACTCAATTGCATTCAGAGTAAATTCAGAAATCATTGCTGGCAGGAGATCTGTTGCTATTGTGTGCCTACACCCAAACATAGTCTAATATGGCATTGCAATGAATGTCAATTTCTAATTTTGGCATTGAAACAAACATCAAGTTCTAACTTTTGCATTGAAATTCACATCTGATTTAATAAACTCAACAAAACTAGCTAGAACAGTCAGATTTCATCAGCTTGGTCAGGGTCTCCAGCTGCAGGTGGGGGTGCAGCCACCAGGGGCTCTTGGGCCTGACCCACATGAAGCTCATCAGCAGTCATGACCGGTGCGCCGTTGATGACTGGCCGAGTGTTCAAATCGCTGCCACTTACAACAGGCAGAGATGCGTACAGGTTTGTCTGAAAGTCGTGGGGTGTCTCACCCACAAACTCAAACCATTCCCTTTCACGAGCCATTTGCAGGAATGGGTACAGCAACAGGCCAATGACAATGGTGCCTCCTGTCCAGGCCATCATCTGCCAGTCGCCTCTGGCTATTGGCAAAGCAAGAATGACGCACAATAGGGCTCCCGCTGGAAGCAGCATGAGGGTGACAGCCCAGTTGGGGAGTGGTACCCGGTATGGTCTGCAGCAGGCAAGGCAGCAGCTCAGCTTGACAATGGCTTAATTACACCAGCAAACATGTCTGTAGCTGTTCCAGCAATCAAAGCGTTTGACTGCACTCTCCGGTGTGGCAAAAGCCACACAAAAAGACACAAGGCCATGCAGTCTGAAGGTAGTTGCCAGGCCAAAAGCCATGCAAGAACAGACACGACTATGCAGGTGTATGCCCCAGGCTTGACAATTAAACTCCTGAGAGTGCGTGTATCTTGCACCATGGCTGCACGACAAATTTAGCATGCTTTGCAGTGCAGCAAGCTGCCAGAAACAACATGATGTACCTGTAAAGACCAGGGACCTTGAAGCGAAGGTAGATGAATGCAGCAAACTCCATAAGCTCTGCCAGGCAGTATACAATGTTTAGCAGCTCCACAATTTGCAAGAAGTTAAAGGTGGATAGGGACAGAACACCTAGAGATGACAGGATGATGCCAATCTGCAATCAAGAAACCTGGGTCAGGAGGCAACAACATAAAATATGCATAGAATGAGCCATCAACATAAAGCTCATGGGACCCAACAATGATATGCACGATCGAGGCTGGCAACGGTGGCTGCAAGGCATATGCCTTGCTCAGTATGTATACAGTCATTTGTAGATTCAGCATTGATCTGATACGAGCAATCAGTCATGCATGCATCAGGATCGATCTGATGTGATCACTCAGTCATGCATGCATCAACATGTATAAATTCGACTGCGATGAGTTGCTGCAGTGACTCTGTGCATGCACACCAAGCAGCTGTGGTATGCATCAGGGCCAAAATGTCAGGGCTGTCTCCTGCGTATGGAACAGAAATGACATGGACCACCCAAATTGTTGTGACACACATCAGCAAACTTACTGTTGGTGTGTCGTGCTTGCTACGCCGGCCCAAGGCTTTTGGCAGGAAGCCACGCTCTGCCATGCCCAGCAGCTGGAATGAGTCGCTGCTCATTTCCGCCTCAAACTGACCAATCTGAGAAACTGCTGCAGCAGCTACCATCCACCAGGACAGCCAATGACCGCCAACCTGCAAGCACAGCACAAGCTGTGAACCTACTGCTGTGGTGTAAGGTGAGCTAATCTGCACACTCTCCAGGACACAAAAAACATGTGCTTTTGACAGCATTGTCCCTTGGACAGTTTAATTCTAAACAAACAATGCTTGGTAACTTTTTGAGTGCGTTTCTACCATGGGAAGGTATCTCAGGACACAGACCAGATCAACCAAGCTTAGCGTATGCTGCAAGGTCGAACGGCTGCAATTGTTGAGCAGTAGTGCCTGTCCAGAAGCATGTGTTGCATGTGAGCACATACGACTGCAGAGCATTGAGCGAGACACAGGTAGTGCAGGTTGCGCCTGAGCAACAGGTAAGCTGGGGATAACAACATGCCAGCTGTCCACAACATATCAAACTGGCAAGGCTGAGGCTGTACCTGCTTTGCCAGGGATGCAAAGTAGCCCAGCTTCCAGTCTGCAATGTCTGTGGTCACACCCAGGCCCACTATCAGGGGCAGGGCATATGTGGTGGTAACCAGCACAACTGCCCCAAAGAGGGCTTTTGGGAAGGTCTTGGCAGGGTTGGGTACTTCACCAGCAAGGGTACTGACTGAGTCCCAGTAGTTCAGATTCCTGCGTCACACATGCAATTAGATGAAGAACGTCAAGACAGGCCATAACTTTGGCCTGTCACAAATGGCAGGAGTGTTGCAGAGTATCAACAAGCAGGGAAGCATCAAGCTTTGAGAGTATTGCTGTTGACGTCATTGTAGTACAGCAACGCACGTCCTTGAGTGATTACACTAAGCCTGCTGTATGGCCTTCTGAAGCAAGGTGATGCAAACCTGATACCTACCTGGCTGATGCAAGAGCAAAGGCTGGCACACATTCAAGCCAATTGTTCAATCAATCAACACAGTGATCTGCAGAACCAGTCCTTGTACTATAATGGCTACAACAGGAGACGCATCACCCTACAACCTTAATGCTCCCATGCATGCAAATGGTTCAAGACAGGCTTTCCATTGCTTACACCTGACTGCAGGCATCTTCTATATATATATATATATATATATATATATATATTATATAGCACAGCATGTACATGATCTATGTGCTGGTGCAGAATGCTATGGAGCACGTCAGACGTTGTCAGCACTGGGCATTGCAGCATGCTTGCTAAATAATGTCAGCACAGGGCATCGCAGTATGCTTCTAAATAATGTCAGCACACGGCATTGCAACATGCTCACCAACAGCTGTCCGCACAGGGCATTGCATCGCTTACCAAAACATGACATTCAAGAAGTCTCCCCATTGCACCGCTTTCCAATCCACCACCCCCCAATTCCCAGGCTTGATATGGGGCAAAGCCAAGCACATCAGCACCAGAAACGGCAGAATGATGAAGCCAGTCATGAAGACAGCAGTGTGCCCAACAATGTGGAGACCTCTGTAGTTGAGGTACGACAGGGCCAGTGAGACGACTACCAGCAGTACTGTGCGCTGCCAGCCGGTCTTGAGACCTGGGACCAGAGCGTCTAGGTATGACAAGAACATGACAGGATACAAGCTGTTGTCTGTTACGCCGCTGACCCAGGACCAAAACCCTTCCTGTGGAAAAGTCACAGCAAAAGTTAACGCAACTGTTGCTGAGGCTTGGCTGAGATTTCTGACAACAAAGCAAAACCACAGCTTGAGTGCAGAGCAGGCCTGCACTGCTGTGTAGGTTTACCTGACTCCAGACAGAGAATAAATGCTGAGGCATGCATTGCATAGGTTTGTATGTGTATATAAGTTTTAACTATATAAATTTTTAACTGAGTTGTGTGTTTTGTGCCAAACAATGCATGCTAGTATATGAGGCATCAACATGAGCAGCCTGGCAGAATGTGGAGTCTCATGTGTGCATGACACTTTGCTTTGCCTCACCTGAAAGCCCCAAAAGGGCCCAAAAGCTGCTGTAACCCAGGCCACATACCCACTGTTCTCAGGGAATGTGGTTGCTAGCTCTGCTGTGATCAAGGCCTCAGGTACACTCCAGATGAGGGGCAGTAGTAGGAAGCCTAGAATTGCAAGCAGTGGACCTCCCGCACTGACAGCATCCTGCAACACAAAACTGGCCCCTAAATGTCTGGATACTGCAAGCTACATTCTGAAGCTGCAGAAACCGAACTGAAGTTCGCAAACTAGACAGCCATGGTACCTCTGTGCCAAAAGGACCACCGGATACATCATAGAATATTAGCGCTATCAGCGGCAACAGAGACAATGGTTTTATTTTAGTTTTTCTGGCAGCGCTTTCGACCGCAGCTTCTGCGCCGCTGAGAAAGGGCACACTGCTTTCTTCCATGGTCATAGGGTCAATGAGCTTTGTGCGTTCTGTTAGCTCCCCTCCATCTGTCTGTGCTTCAACAGCAGCAGCTTCTGTAGGACCTGGCTGTGAAACCTCGAAGACCTCCAAATTCACTAACGTCACTGAGTCGCAAGTTGCTGCGTGTTGCGACTGTCAAGCACAGTGCTGTCACACAACAGTGTGTACAGATATGCTGTATGCAGAGACGGAACCACTGATCGGTGAACTCTATACTGGCAGTCGACCAGCAAGCAAGTGGCCAGCGGTGTGCTGTTATAAATCGAAACCTGAAGTTTTGTTGAGCACTCAGATTGCCAGCACCGCACAGGCACAATGCGTCGACAGGTTCGCGCTGTGTCAACCGCTACTGCTGACTGCCTGCGTAGGGTTGACTTTGAAGGGTTATGTTTGACCGGTTTTCAGCTACTGCAAATCTTGCAAGCAGAGAGTATACCTTGCAAGGTAGAGCACAGAGTAATTGTTGACTGGGTAAAGCATATCATCGTCTCCGTATAGAAGTGTTACACCAGTTGTCCGGCTCATAAATCTGATGAATGTGCCCTGTTGGATGTGGCTTGTTGGCTGTCCAGAGCAATGAACTCTTTCTCTCTCTCTGACCAAAGCTCAGCAACCTCTCTTCACAAAAGCAGTGCAAGGGAGTGGTGATGGACCTGGGGGTCTCTTCCGTGACAGACAAGCGTATCCCAGTCTCTGGCTTTAGACCTGCTCTGAGGCACCCAGCTGTTTCAAGCAATCAGCGTCAGTTGTACAGTATACTCCCGTTCTCGATTTCGCGTTCTTGCAGACGTCGATCACCTCGTTCCGAGGCCACACCTCCGCAACTGCAGAACTCTCAACTCTCAAAGCGAGCTGTGAATGTAATACAAGTTTCGCCTTTTGTCAGTTTAGTAGTCGTGCCAGCGTCAGCAGGCGTCATCGCAGGCTACTTTGGAACCTTCGTCGCGGATCTTGCAGATCTTGGGAGACCACTCACCTTGGCCAGTGGCGTGGTGTTTGCAGCGGCTGCAGGAGGACTTAACGCCGCCTCTATAATCTCGCAAGAAAGATATCAAGAACGCAGACGCTCAATCACTGTCACTTTCATGAATGGCAAGGCAGTGCTGATCTCTGTGAAATCCATCATAGCTGAGTGTGGTGATGTTATTTCAAAGTTGGCTCCTTTTCTGAGCAAGCGTCTGAGACTCAATAGCACGCAGCAAGTCGTAGTCAAAGCTATACTTACAACTGGGATTGAGGTGGATCTGCGAGATCAAACAGAAGCTGGCATCTCCCTTGCAGACTTTCTCAGAGAAGTAGATACAGTGCATATAGAAGCCCCAGATTGACCAATTTTTCTTATGTTTTCTTCCCGTCAGGCTTCTACTGCGTTTGCCAAGCTATGGCTGACTCTGATGTCAGATTGGGTTCCAAATGACAAGAACTGCTTGGCATGGTATGTAGCAGGTCACTTAGACTGACTTGAGTGGGAAAGTGCGTTGCCAGAAGCAACTCAGCTGAAGTTACAAAACAGGTTTTCAGAGGTCCCTCCAGGTCTCCTTAACAAGCTCATGTTGAGGCATTTGACAACTGTTACAGGGATGTGACCGCAGCCAATGTCAACTGTCACTCATGTTCAATGACACATACTGACGCAGATGCCTCAAAATCCAGTGCATTCAATATGGCTGTCATGATACGCATGCATGTTCCTGCATGGCTGCCACTGTTTTCTGGTACATGCTGTTGTCTGCGTGTGCACAAATGGTCTGTGTGGCAAAGCTGCACTAGTGCTCAGATTGCAACCTGCCATACCTTGTATTCAATGATGATACACCTAGACAGTACGTACTGTGTTTGCATGCCTGAAGAATAGTCTGACGGTCATGCGTGCATAGCGTTTGAAGCTGGTTACCAGCAACATGAGCTAGATGTTGTCTGTGCAACATCCCTTTGCTGATGCTATGGCCGAAATACTGATCCAAGATCACGCCGCTCGTTTATTGATCACAAGTTTTAAAAGCAGGCACATGTACCATTCTGCACGCATAGCCAGCTTAAACCGCCGCAAAGACTGTGCAGCTGCCAGAACTGGACTGTCTGTTCATGTGAGTGGCGTCAGGACCCCAAGTCCCCCTTCCGCCCATAACTCCACGGCCTTTCGCTTTCCAGTTGCTTGCTTGTACACATCTGGTTGCTCAGCAAAAGTGTCAACAATGCCTTTGACTACCTCTGCAGCTTGTCTACATTTAGCAGCAACCTGCATGAGCCAGTACTGTTTGTTCTGGTTTTTTTTTTTTTTTTCATGCATGCAATACTTCAATAAGATCATGCCATGTTTGTTAGGGGCAGTCAGCAAGCTTGACATGGCACAGCACAGCATAGCATGACAGCACAGCATGACACAGCAGCAAAGCATGCCACCACAGCACAACATGACACAGCTGGGTACAGCATCACTGCCGACTGTGTCACTGGCATGGTACATGATAGTACCTAATGTGCATTTGGATTCACTCAGTCAGTCAGGGGTTTTACAGTCGTGGGACCAGCTAGCCCATGTGACTCAGTTGCAATTTGTCATCAAGAAACATGTGACAGACATCATGACCCTTGTTACAGCATACCTCTTCTCGTTGCTCTGGCTCCAAGTTTGACAGCAGCTTCTCTGCCTTCTTAGACAATGTGGAGATGCCTGGGTGCCTAATGCCCAGAACATCTTCATACTGTCTCACTGCCGACTCCAACACTATAACTCCAGATGGAGTCTCACCTGCGAAGCACAGTCAAATCCTGTCTTGCACAGTATGTTACTCTTAGGACCAATGTGCAGTAAGAGCCAGTGCATCAGACAACAGGGACAGACCGATAGATGCCACACTGGCAAATTGCCCTTGCATGCTGCATGAGTTGTGGGCCACTATAATACAAACTATGTGCACCAAAAAATATGTACATCAGTGGTATGGAGTATTGAGATGCCATTAGTCCTGGCAGCTGATATTCAGCTGACTATCAACAACCTCTGTCATGATCACCTGCCTCCATACAACTTTAGTTCCTGTTATTCAAAAACTTATACAACACACATAAGATAGGAAAAAACTCTGACATGTCCTACCTGCTGAGAGGTATCTAGAAGCAACCAGGGACAGGATCCTGAGCATACGTGCTCTGATCGCCACAGCGTCTTGTTGCCACTCAGTGCTAGCTTCCAGAACATTGCCAAGCGCATCAAGCTCAACCAGCAGTCCTACAGTCAGCAATACAACCTCAGAGGCACCGTCTCTTTCTGTCAGCAATAGCAACCTGGCTGGCGTGTGTGACACTGATCAGCTCATGTCACACTGATCAGCTCATGTCACACTGATCAGCTCATGTGACACTGATCAGCTCCTGTGACACTGATCAGCTCATGTTAACTGATCAGCTCATGTGACACTGATCAGCTCATAAAAGGATGGGCACCTTAACATGCATTTCGTATTGCAACCAAGTCCAAAGCTTCCTGAAGAGACACACTGTCCACACTGTTGCTACTGCACCAGGTACTGACTGCATCACTGTGTTGCTGACTAACAATGCATTGCCTATGGCCAGGGCTGTCTTGATCACCTGGATGCTGATCATCATCAAGCCATTGCTCCTTGAGTGTGACTGCCTTTTCCAGCAGGCTCCTAGCCCGGGCCCTCTCCCCCGGGCCCCCCAGGGCCAGGGTGGAGGCCACATTTCTGAGTGCCCAGGCCCGCTCAGGTACCGGCGTAGCTTCCTCCCTGACTGCCATCCTGGCCGCTTTCACCTCATCCTCATCTGGCCACTCTTCTTCTAACAGCTGGGCTGCTAGCTCAGCCTGTGGCAGAATCAGGAGCACTATAGTGATGCTTTACAAGACATAGAACAGAGCTTTCACAGAAACTCTGCCAAGGAGGATGAACGTCGTGCTGTTTAGTGGCACTGAGCACAGGCATGATCCTCTATTGTAGACAGGCAGCAGGCTAACTCAGCACCAGGGGTGCAGAATTTGGACAAACTAGAAGTAACAAAAGAAATATGACAGTGCTGCAGGAAACATATGACGTTGCACATGGAAGACCTCCGCCCCCCCCGCCCCCGCAATAACACTGCGCTGCCCAAGGAGGGGGGGGGGGATGGGGCAGCTAGGCACGGCCATCTGAACGTGGATTGCACAGTGAGAGACAGCAAATGTCTGTTTGGCAATCCACCCTCCGCAGAGCAGAGTCCTGCAATGGGTCAACCAAGTTCCACAGTTCCTACCTCTAGCAGCTTCTGCTCTTCTTGTTGCTTCCTCTTGGTGGCTGAGGATAAGTTGGCATCTGCCAGGCGCTGCAGCATGACTGTGACTGCGTGGTCAGAGCCCAGGGCATGATGCATGTACTGCGCCAGAGGCATCAGGCTGTCCTGCATTCACACATCTTGATTGAGTTGTGATTGGTCCAGTATGCAAACTCTGGACAGCATTGCTCACCCCCAATATTTGGACATTTTCTTTTTCACCCCCAAACTTTTGACGATCTAGTGTAATTGGCATACCCTGATGGTCGCCGGCATAGATTTAGATTCATGTTCCTGCCGAGGCCAAGGCCTGTGAGGGGGCGTCAGCTGTTGTAAAGCATTCACGCATGTCAAAATTTGCATTGACATCATGCGAGATGAGAAAATCATTACATGCATTGGTGCTGCAGCGCATGCATGAGATGTTGTAAAGAGTCACTGTCTGTAGGGAAAGCACAGTGCACATTATTGCAGAAGGACCATTCTGGCCCATTAATTTGCTGCTACAGTTCTCTTGGCCTCTTTCCCTTCAAAAGTGAATCTCATCACGTTCTGAAAGGGTGTGAAGAAGAATGTACGCAACATGCATCAGGCAAGGCAAGCCAAAGTGCTGCAATGAATGCCACATTTGCATTGCTGCAAACGTCTTGTGGCAAATCCTGTGGTGTGCTTTTGTCACTGACAAGCAAATCAGGCACAATTTAATGCATCTGCGACAGTCAGTGAGCTTGCACTAACAGCTAACAGTGAGCCTGAGCATTGTGGGCTCCTGACTGCTCTTTTCATTCCTGAAATGTCTATTTTAATTCATCCAAAACGTCCATTCTACAATGCAAATGTAATGTCAGAATAGCCTGTGGATTTGTACAAATGCGCTTCTACATAGGGGAGATGCTGTAGCTATGTGGCAGTACATACATTCATGGAGCTCTTTAGGGGCTTCACCTTTGGTGCATCTTTAACAGTCTGTGACAGCAAATCTTGTACTAGGCTGTTAGCAGCTTCATACCAAGGTGATGCCTCAACTCGTTTGGCTGGTCTGTGATGGTACATGTGGTCCAAGAAATGTGCCAGGGCTAGTGTGGTGCCAATGTGCTGAGGGGCTGGTGCAGACAAGCCCTGATGGAAGGCCTGCAGGCAGCAGCCCTCTTGCAGCAGGGTGCAGAGGAGATATATATATCAGATCAAGGGGCTGCAGCCAGGTATTATGTACAGATGCAACAAATACTCTGCTAACCATCAAATTGCAGAGCCGGGTAACATGCCTGGATCATAGAGACGTCATGGTATAGTATGCAGACCTGCAAGCTTGTCTCAATCCCAACACATCTATGTAAATTTAGAAGACGTCATCCCTACTGTGGAACAGTCACCCCAGAAATGCCTGGGGCACTGTATGAAAACGTCTCTACATTGGAGAATTCTTATTGGTGGTGTGGTTGCAGACTTGATGTGGAAGGGATTGGAAGAAGGCATTGCTGGCTGACCTGTTCTGTTTGCTCCATCATAGGCTTCAAAACTGAGTCTGCGCAGCTTGAGAGATTGCCACCCTCCAGCATTGCCACTGCTGAATCAAGCTGGGCCTCAGTACGCTTGGGATGATCGACTGGCAGCACTCCGTACTCTGTGCGCACCTGCAGTGTGATATCCATACTACTAATCAAGGTCATTCCACAAAAGTTGAGTTCCAGCTGTCGTGATTAGTTTCCTGGAGTAATTTGGACAACGCCATGTGGAGAAAGGCACGCAAGCAGGACAAAAAAGAGATAGAGATCACAATGCGAGGATTGCCTGGCAGAAGCGAACAACAGTACAACGCAAAACAATCAGCCAGTCAATAAAAACCAGTACTAACCCCAAAAAGATTCCGGGTTCGGGACTTGAACCCGGGTCTCTCGGGTGAGAGCCGAGTATCCTAACCATCTACACTAACGCGGAGAATCACATGCCAAACTGGCTAAATCTGGCATATTAGTATACAAGTAGTTGTTGCTCTAGACGAACTGGCACTGGCACAGGCGGTGTAGCCGTCCTGCAGAGTTCACCTACAAAGATTCCCTCTAGTGATGTGCAGGCAGGCAATTCTTACCTGAACAGGAGCCTTTTGGCCTGTGGGCCTCTGACCATGCCCCTGAAGCAGCTGTCGGACTGCTTGTGCAGAAGTGGCAAGAGTTCTGCAGCAGGCCAAGCGCATCCAGTGCTGCAGCTCTGGCTCTCCCATGTGCTGCAGTGCGCCCTGCATCATGTCCAGAACTCTGGCTGATTTGTCTCAGGCAATACCCGTACTGTTAGGCAATACAGTTATTGTCAGGCAATCCCTGTACTGTTAGGCAATAGACCAACTGTCTGTCAGGCAATAAATGTACTGTCGGGCAATATGCCAACTGTATGTCTGGCAATACACGTACTGTCCGGCAATACACATACTGTCAGGCAGTACATGTACTGTTGAGCAATATAGGCTTTGACACTCATGCGTGACTCACAGGTGCATCAGGCGACTGAGCCGTGCAGATTCTAGGCTGTAGGCTATATTCTAAACCGCAACACCCTTAACACCTTACCTGGCCTGTCATGTTTTGCAATCTCACAGCAGACTGGTACTGCTCAGCAGCAGCAGCAGCCGAGCTGCCTGCAACTTCAATGGCACCAGTCTCAGCTTCAGCAGCATCCCTGAAGACCATGCTGATGGTTGATTCACCTGTCAAGGCTGTTGCTAGAGTGATGCTGACACTGACTGTTGCCTCTCTGGGGACGCGGCCTGATGTCTTTGCACCCTGTGTTGGACAGAAAACGAATAGAAAAGAGAAGACTACAGGTTTCAGTGTCAATTTACAGTGAAGCCAAGTATTATACCGGGCTGCCCAGGGATTTCTCTGAACCCTGCAATGGACATGTTCAAGGCCTCAATGGCACCCCGGTAAGGCTGCTAGTACGCCTTATAGGGCTCTGGGCTGCTGCCCTAGGAGGCTTCCGTTATGATCCCTGGAAAGCGTAAACTTGTATGTTCTTTCCTTTTCTAGGCCTCATAGGGATGCACAAGCCAGGCTGTTCAGGAGATACCAGAATTGTCCTGCACAGACCTAGCTCATCATGAGCTAAAAAGCGTAAAAGAATGTTTTATTAGTGATATCAATATTCTTGTTGGTATCCCTAATTTGCAAGCCAAATTTGGATGGGTAAACTGAATGTTGTGAGCCAGAGTGAAACAATGTCTCTATGCAGCACAAATCCAGCTAGAATGCACTGACTACCCCTTTTGTGAACTCATTGACCTGCACTGTGTGCTTCACAAATGGTGCAGTGGACAATGATGTCGACTAACAATGCAGGCAGCATTCTCATTAAGTGCATTCTGAGGCCCAAAAAGGGAAAATCTGATCTTTTCCTTTTTTTCCATCTTCTCTTTTCTTTTTCCGCCTTTGCATGCAGCATGAGTGACAGGAAGGCAGGTGTTGTCACCTTGGGAGGCTTGTCTACAGCACCAGAGCCCTCCATTCTGACCCCAAAGTTCTTCTGCAGCCGCCGCAGAGCCTGCCGCTCAGCCTCACGCTGTGCACGCTGTGCTGCAAGCTCTCGCTCTTTTGCCTCAGCAGCTTGCTGCTTTTCCAGCGCTATGGCTTGCCGTTTTTCCTCAGCTTCCCTGCAAAACGCAGCGGCCCTGAGATTTTATTTCAAACCTCTACATGCAGACCTTAAAATCCAATGGAAAATGAATTATGAACGAACGAATGCATATGTTTTTGCCTGATCGGACGCAATACTGAGGTAAAAGAAGCGACCTGTGTTTGTCTGTCCGAGAGCGCTTTGAGAACTGCTACAACATCCCTCAAATGCAGAAACATGTTTTTACTGTCCCCAGGCGTTTCTGATTTTGAAGTTCCAGTGTAGAGATGACGTTTCTAAAATCAAACAGATTGTTCAGAGTTGAAAGGCGCTGCTGAATCACAGCTGCTAAATCACATGCAGTCCATGGCTGCGCCTGTTCTGCTGGTCAGCATAACAATCAGTCAGTCACAACATTCGAGTCAGTCTCTACTCAACTGCTAATTGAAGCCCACAAGCACTTGACAAGCAGGATGAAGCAATCGTCAGGCAACTGCCTGTACTTGTAACTAGAAATGTGGGGCGTACCCCATGCAAAGCCGCTTTGACTTTCAAAGCTGAAAGCCAGAAACACACCTAGATACAAATCAAAGGCAACTCTATAGTGTGCACTGTCAACTTGCATGATGTTTTCCAGAAGGTTCTCAATAAGGTGGCTCATGATAATGTTATAGCAAATAAAGGTTTTGTTCAACGCAAACAGAATTCTTTGCACAATGATGAGACTACAGAGTACCACCTACCTGCGCTGGCGCTCCAGTTCAGCGCGCTGCCGCTGCTGCTGCTCAGCAATGGTCCGTTGCTCTATTTCTAGCCTATGCTCCAGCTCAGCTGTCGCCTTGGCTTCTCGCTCCTCAAAGTCCCTTTGCTTGGCATCTTGAATTGCGCTCAGTCGAGCAGCTTCCTGCTCAGCTTCTCTCTGCAGCAAAACCAAAGAAATGCTCAGCATTGTCATTGAGATCGTTGTTCTGAAAAGCACGGTGAAAGCGCTGCTTGGCTTGCGATTGTATACACATGCTGTTACAAAGCAGGAATGCAGATACGCCGCCCTTTCTATTGATGTGCGAGACACCACCACACATCCCCCAGCCCCCCCCCCTCCTTCCCCCCCTCCCCAAAACAAGCACGTTGCCAATGGGTTGTGTGGCAGGCAGATACTCAAAGACGCACAGCTGACTCAGCGGTGACTGTCATACTCTCACAGAGAGGACGCCTCATATTGCCCACTGAAGCAACTCACAAATGGACTAAGCCTGAGGCTTGGGGGTGTGACATCTGTGAGTGCGTATGAGGTGTCTGTATTTGAGGAATGACTGTTTGCATTTTGGCTTTGTCAACGGCCCTGGTGGTTTCAAGCAAGCCTGCCAATAGTACATCAGAAGCCAATCATGAGCATTCATGAGCATACACTGACTGGGTTCTGCATTCCTGCCTGCATGGTGTTACTTGGCATGGTGCAAGCAAGTCTGTCGAGTGGTGCAGCTTTCACCATGTATGTGCGTTGTAACATGAATGTGTTGGATAACTAGGCGTTACAAGGACTCACAAGACAGGCTGCTCTGAAGAGACACGATTTATTCTGCAAGCAACTAGCTCATCATGTGCTGGAAAATGTTATTTACTGTTATTGTTAATGTGATCAGGCTCAATGGCTAGCAAAAGCAGATTACTTCCTCTACTTCTTATGTACCTTGTATCTGGCTTCCTTCTCTTTTTGCCGCTGTGCAGCCTCCTGAGTCCTTCGTCTTGCTACCACCATCCTGCAACAACATACAACTTTCAGAGTATTGACCATTATTTCACAGTACGTGGTTACCAGATATCAGCCCCTTCAAGACCCATATGCACAGAAAAGGTTGGCGTCACAACCACTGGAGTAAGGCCTAGCTCTTACAGTGCATTGCAATTGGACCCACCCCCTGCCCTCAGACCCATGTCGCACAGAATAAGGTGGCTTCAGAAAGAGGTCGATGCATTGAGTGTGTGCAGCACAAACTGAGTTTGAGCAGCACAGTTTGAGTGTGAGCAGCACAGACTGAGTGTGAGCAGCACAGCCTGAGTGTGAGCAGCACAGATTGAGTGTGAGTAGCATAGATTGAGGGTGAGCAGCACAGATTACATGGAGCGTCAGCAGATGGTGGTCAAAGCCACAGTAGCAAAGCCACAGTGAAGGTGGTCAAAGCCACAGTGTCAAAGTCACAGTGAACAACAGTTTGCAGCATGGATCTCCAGTAAGCTTGGTAGCAGGGCAGGGCTCTTAGTAGGGCTTTCCCATGCAGAGCCCCAGACAAATAGCAAACACAGCGACTGCCACTGCTAGGATGTGCTGTTTGAGGCAGGCAGGTTCACAAGCAGCAGGTCTGAGTCTTGTCGAGGGCACACCTTTTGTTTGCTTCTGCAGCCTTCTGTTCAGCTTCTTCCCTCTCCAGCTGGAGGCGCCCTACATACATCTCCTTGTCACTCTCCAATCTCAGCTGCCTGCTCTCCTGCATACCAGACATTTAAGTTGCAAAGCTCTGCAGTTCAGCAGCATTTACAGTACACTCGTCACAGTCATGCAGTCATGCTGGCCGTGAGCAAGAATGGCAGCCGAACTAGTGTACGATTTAGCAGCTGATGCACAAAGGAAAATGCGCGTATGGCTGCAGTTGTGTAGCATAGTGTGTTCTGATACAGACACGGCATGGGGATGTCTTGCATTCATGCAGACTGCCAGAATCATGCCAGCAGGGCCAACAAATGCCTGGTCAAAATCCTCTTCAATTCTGACATTGTATAAGCTTCCAAACTCGTAGATGAAACCTTTTCTGTCAAAGAAACGTACTCCAGCCTAATGCATGCTTACACGTATTGCATCGTAGTCCAGGAATGTGTCTTCAATTTCTTTTCTGCCTAATCTGACAGCTCCCAGGATGACAAGGGCCCACACAAAGCCCTCCAATGTGTTTGACCTGGGAGGCTTCAGCGGCAGTATTGGGGCTGCTGCAGGAATTCCAACGAATGCTTGCTGCTCCTGCAAGCAACAACATTGGACGTACAGGAATGCGACACATTCCGGATGTGTTCAAGTTGTGTGTTCTGACAGGAGTTCATTTGTACGCCCATATGGAAGCTGAGAGACCAAACTGGCTGAGCTAGTGTTGTCGCGGCTTTGCGACGACTGAATGCTACCTGCAACATGGCTCGGGGAGTCTCTTCAGCATAGGATTCCACTGTCTGCACTTCACCGCTTTCACTTGGCCCCGCTTCCAGCTGCAAGTCGTCGCTGTCGTCAGAAGACCCGTGTTTGGCATTTGGCACGAGATGGCGGCTGCGCAGTGTGCGGCAACGCATGCAGTAATGAGCGCAGGGTCTGTGAATGGCGCCTAGCCCTACAGGCACGGAGCTGCAGACGCGCTGACTTTTCGTGCATGTCATCTCAACTGTCGAGACTTGTTTCGGCCTTGTTTCTCCGCCTTTGGAGTCCGTTCATCAGCGTCTTCATGCTGAGAAGACTTTCATGGTTTCGCAAACCGTCCGCGGCAGCAGTGCAGGCACGGAAAGCAAAGGATCGATCGCCTTAGTCACGACTTCAAGCTCGCACGTGCTTGCTGCATGTGGGCAGTAAACGTCCGGCAATGACGCCGCAAGCGGCAACCGCGACCACATCCAGAGTGCTCACAATGCGCCATGTCTTGGACCACGGAGAGCCTCAGCTACTTGCCGCTTTAAAGTATCGATCCTTGCGGCTTCGAGCCGAAGATATACAGTACGCCACAGTGAACGCATATGCATGCCTAGAGTTGACGTCAAGCATGGTTGGCCGCCATGTCAATCCAAGCGGCAAATGGGCAGGCGTGGGAACACTCTAAAAGAACACGAGCGAAAACTCGAGCAGGTGGAAGGACCAACCAGACGTTTGAGCTAGGTGTTCTTCCTGACCTAGATAACCCACAGCTTGAGGAAGGGGAAAGTCTCGCAGAATATGACTACAAGCAGGTTTGCAACACTTGACGTAAATGAGACACAGAAGACCAGATATAGCTGTCGTCACTGATGTCAGGCTACATACACTGATACCGCACAGCAACACATTCAGAGGCCATGCTGCAAGGCATGCCTTGTTGAAGTATGCTAAGGAGCTCAGAACACCTGGCATCAGAGTAGATGATGACCTGACAAGGAGGCAACAACAACAGATGTTCAATCTGGACAATATTTTCAAATCATTGAGGAGCAAGGGCTACAGGCCCCGTTTCAGAGGCGCACAACTACCCTGCCGCACCAATAATTAAAGGATCACATGCAGAAGAGGACAAGCAAGCCAAGGTACACCAGCTCTCTGAGCTATCGCATTTTGAAAGCATTGCAACTCCTCAACTTTGGTCTGTCCAATAGTTGTTCACCGCGTTTTCTTGACGCACTTGAGATTGTCGTGTATTGCACAACTTGGGTTAGGGTTACGCCTATCCTGTTTCTGCTCATGGCTTGTACTCTTATGGCGTAGGGTGACCTGATGACCGTGAGCTGTTTGGCTTGCTGGCGCGAAGATAAATACTGCAAGATTTACCATGGACGTAGGGTGTGACTAGAGATTGGATCAGGATCTGTTGAGTCGTCGACCGGTTGCAGGGACCACCCCCATGCACATGCCAAACATCTGGTTTAGAATACAGTAGATGAACGACAGATCATCCCACATCAGCTGCTCTTCCGCTGTGTTACTGTTAAACAATCATCGTGCTTGGAATCATCATATTTAATTTTAGTCAACCACACAGGCGGAGTAATATTAATTCCGATGGATGCATGGAGTTGTTTCACAGTCTGCTTTAGCATGCAGGAAGCGTTACCGTAGCACCACAGCAAATTTCAACCATGCTGTTGTAGTTTGATGGTGGCATCTTGCTGTTAGCATTGGTAAGTCTGCTCGGCATTGCTTTTCAGGTCTCCTGGCCAGCTAGATGCAGCATTGATGTTGACATCTCGAGTTCTGTCACAGGTTTCTTCATTGTCCAGCTGCATCCTTTTCGTAACAGCGTTTGTCGCTCAAAGTCTCATGACAAAATTGGGAGAGCCGTGGGGGGGGAATGAGGGGGGGGGAGAGCAGAGAGTAATTATGAGTTTCTGTGTAGTTTGTGTTTATGGTAAAGATACTGGTTGCGGAGCCAGTACTTTTGTCAGGAACCTGCTAACAATCAGTGGCCGGCCTTGATGTGGGGACTAAGCAGCTGCAGAGCAGGCAGCGCCAACGACTGGCAAATGTTGACAATCACAACGGATGTCAATTTAGTTGTACTGCAGAGTCTGATGATGATGCAGAAAAAGGGCTGTACAACGATAATAATTATTCGTAAATAACTTGCAATCCTCTGTCAACGCTGCAGTAGTCGTGCCGCAGCAAACCTACGCTTGCAGTGTCGCGTATCACAGGCTCCTGACAATCGTTCACTTAGGATTTGCTAGCATACTAGCCGTCACCCCGATCAAACTCGAGCAGCCTGCAACCAGCATACCCTGTTTGTTTTGATCACCGAGAAAAGCTACAAAGCTTTATATCCAATCAGCTCCAATCAACCATCAAAGAAGTGTCAGCTACAACGACGTGAAGGGAAGCTGCGTTAAAGCGGATGTTCATGCTCAACGTTAGTTCGTGGCCTCCCTGATGGTACTCCACCTGCATTGCTCGCTATGTTCTCTGACAAAGACACGGGCACCAGGCGGCTGTTGGAACTCGGCATCAGGCAAAAGTTGCGTCGACCTCTACATTGGACTCACAGCTTCATGATTGCGTTATCCATCCTATCCCCAACAACCTGCATCACTGGTAAAGGCAGCTCTTCTTATCAGGTTCTGTACTGTTATAGCATCGTGACTCTTTGCACCTTGGCTGCTGCACGCAAAGAAAGCCTTCCTGCAGGCTTGTACAGCCAAGGACTCATATATGGGGGCCCTGTTGTACTTGTGTGGGGCTGGGTCTGTGCTGGCAGCCTGCATACGTTAGCTGCCTTCTCTATGAGTGAACTATCCTCAGCATTCCCTGTGTCTGGGGGGCTGTACTACTGGTCATTCATGCTGGGCGGCAACCACGGGCCTTTTGCGAGCTGGATGGTGGGTTGGATCAACCTGCTTGGCCAGGTATGCTACATGACGTTTCCCCCGGTTACACAACCAACACAGCGTCTGCACATTGCCCATGTAAAGCACACCTGGGAAGACCATGCTTTTGTTACCAATCCTGTGGCATGGGCTGCTGATGGCGAGAAATATCACAGTGCATTGTCAGCACACTTGCTGTTGATTGTAAAGCATGATCAAGCATCCCTCAATGTTTGCATTCAATTGCAACCTGTGTACTTTGTCACAATCCTTGGTTATTGCTTGGCTTATACATTACAGTCTTGTGATAGTCTGTGCTTCTGCAGGTGGCTATAGTGGCTGGTTCAACATTTGTCTTTGTGGAAATTTTGGCGGCATGTCTGTTCCTTGTTACCCGCGACCTCAGTAACAACGGCTATTACCCAAGCAATGGGATGGTAACACTCCTTCACGACTGTAACACTGTTTTCTGGTGCCACACTTCATGTTGCTGTCATGGTTTGTCTTGCATGCAAAATCAGACTACAACATGCATACTCAATTCTGCCTTGCAAAGTCCGTGACATGTCTTGAAGTCAGTTGCACGGCACAGAGTCAGCACAAGGCAAGGAATCAAAAGCCATGTTGGTGTGTGTTGCCAAATCTCACAAGTCAAATATAAGACTGTGCTGTGCAGCAATTGTACATCTATGCTGGGATGCTGGCAGTTAGTGCAACTATCAACTCCGCTCCGTTGAAAGTCCTTGTCCGTGTAGCAAAACTTGGAGCTGTTTGGCAAGTGCTAGGTCAGCTTCCACCTGAGTCATGCTGTTTGAGTAATGTCTCCTCAAAAGGCTTTTGGCAAACTGCATGCTGTGACATATAAATGTGCATCCCATATGCTGCATGCATAAGCTTGTTCACTGGCACGCCATGCAATACATGCAGCATGCACTGTGACAATGCAGTTCAGCAACATTGAGGCTGACATGTTTGCATGATACACATATCAGCGGGAGTGTGCAGCCTTGTCATAACAATTGCTGTGACCCTGAATATTGGTATGAATGATGGTTTGTTGCCATGAGTGTGGTATGAAGCATCACCAAGCTTTGTGAGTTCATGCAACAATGACGACACAGTCAAACTTGCCATGTCAGGACTTGGGAACATCACTGCTTTTCACACTTTTTTGACAGCCTTGTGATGCACATATGCATCATGCAGGGACATTCACCATGGTAGGTTGTATGCTCGCTCTGGCCCCCAAACAGCAAAAGTGGGTCTGGGTTCTTACAGACTTCCGGGTGCGCAAACCCTCTGCAAGTTGCTGCTGCATGCAATTTGCTGTCTTTGACAAGTGTTTGCATCACTTTTTTGCCAGTCCTGGTGGTCCTGACAAAAACCTGCTGCACAGTTGGATTGCTGCATGCCATACCCAGCAGCATATGCCCAAAGCATCAAGAAGAAGAGAGTAATAGAGAGTTACCCTCTTCTGCTGACGTCTCATATGTCAACTTCAAGCGTGCAGTCAGCTCCTGTCTCTATGGCAGGCCGCTGGCTTTGCGCAACAGCATGTGCCGCAATGACCATGCAAATGTCTAAAGCCCATGTGGTGGACATGCTGCCTTGTCAACACATATGCTGTCTTGTCAAGACACAGGCTGACTGGTTGTTGTTGTGTGTTGCAGTCTGCTGGCTCGTATGGCATCACAAGCAATGTGTATAAAGTCTTGGTAGGTCTGTCAGGTGCCAGCTGGCCGCTCATGGGCTATGACTCAGTAGCTCACATGATGGAGGAGACCAAATCAGCCGACACCACCGCAGGGAAACCCATGCCGTATACACTAGTAGCAAGCTTTGTCATTGGGCTGGTCTACTTGCTGGCCCTCACGCTCTGTATACAGGTCAGCTCATGTTGTTGCACCTTGACTCACATGCTCTGCTCATATTGACAATACAGTTGCATTTGGTGTCTGGACAGCAATGCACACAAGTCTATGTTCATTGTTTTGCTTGATGGCAAGCAGTGATTCAACAACTCAGTTCATTGGCACTGCTGCAATGCCAAGACTTCTGACTCCTGACTTCATGAGCTAATTTTGTGATATGTTTTTCTACATCACTACGGCTGCTTATGCAGACATGATGTGACTTGTGTCATCTTTTTTTACATTACTGTGGTTGCTCATGCAGACATGATGTGACTCCTGGTATGTCCTGCGATATAGGATGTGGAAAGTATTGTTGACCCATCTGGGAGCTTGGTCAACGTCAACTCTGTTGCTCTGATTCTTTGGGATATCTTTGATGCCCGCTATGGCTCAGGGATCGGAGCAGTCTTGTTGCTGCTGCTACCCCTGGGATGCTCCTTCTTCTGTGCAATACACACCGTCACCTCAGCTTCTCGGTACATCTGACTTTTGGCTGATCTTCCTGTTCTATGGCTGACATGTCAGATGGCCCTGTCGTCTTACGCCACAGCCTGCGTTGGACAAGGTCTGTGGCACGCTGCTGCTTTGAGGGAGCTGGCAGGCAACACTATGATTCTGCTGTAGAGTTGGTGTGACCTGACTGACTACCATACAGCCTTCAGTCTCTTTGCTTCACCTCAGATGCCCCTTACAGGGCTGAGCCTGCTCATCATCTATTGCTAGATCTGTTGCATGATGTTACACTGCCTGCAAGGTACCACGGTGCTGTCGCTGTAGCACAGCAATACAGTGTAAATACAGTGTGAATTGCATTTTACACTGGATTAGCCATGCCGTGGTCACTCTCACAGCTTCATTGTAAGTTGAGGTACAAAGCCTTGCACTCATGCTCAGACTTGCCACCTAGAGTGCGCTTGGTGTTGCAGAATGCTGTATGGTTTCTCCCGGGATCAAGCTGTGCCCTTCTGGACGATATGGCAGAAGGTGGATGACCATGGAGTTCCTATCCATGCAGGTGCAGGGCATTCAGAAGCTGCAAACATTTGAGCATTGACTGTGCAGCATGTGCATGTATTACTGCCTGTGCCCACATGTATCACTGCTTAGACCCACATGTTCACTGCTTGTACCCACATGTATCACAGCTTGTACCCACATGTATCACTGCTTGTACCCACATGTATTGTTGCTTGTACCCACATGCTCAACTTGCCAGCAGTGCATACCCATTCTTGAGCTCTGTACTGTCATGCCCAGCATTGCGCAATGCTGCAGGGTGAACTGTCTGTTTGTAATCTGTTTGAAACATCATGATCACCCACACATCTGGACACCCTCACTGTTTGACGCTGATATGTACATTGCAGCTAACTATGTGATAGCACAGCAGCGCAGCTTTGCTTAGTGGTCTCGTACCTTGAGCTTGCTTACCACTTGCATATCTATTGTGAAGCAAGTTGTACGCTCCAGTGCACTACGAACCGCATTCTTGGATGCAGTGTGGGGAATCACCTTTGCAGTCTTCCTGCTGGGTTTGCCAATGCTGGGGGGCGCAACAGCCTTTGACACAGCCAGTTCCATTGCCACTGCAGGCCTCTGTCTGGCCTACGCCCTCCCTATAGGCTTCCGAATTGTATTCGCCCATCATAGCTTTGAGCCTGGACCGTTCAGTCTGGGCAGGTATTGATACCCTTGTCTGCGCAGTCTTGTTTGTGCATTTTGCATGCAATGGGCTTTTTTCTTTTTCCCCTGCAGTTAAGACCATGCGCTCTTTCTGTACAATGCACTGCTTACCATCATGTGGCCTACTTGATGCAGGCTTTGCAGCTGTCGTGTATCTGCTGACCTTCTTGCTCAGCTGCTTGCAAACCCATTCACTGACTTACAGACTTGCCTGTGAACAAGTGATTGATTTGCTTACCAGACTGCAGAATTGCTCCGACATAAAGCAAGCTACTGCAGCAGGTAGAATCTGCTTGGCGCATATGTTACGTACCAGGAGTATTTTGTTTGGTTTTTTTGGTCAACCTCTGCCTTCCAAAAGTAAACAAAGGTTTTCAGATTTTGAATGTGCATTACCATGCTTGATACGACCCTACACCACTTACACCAATGAGTACATTTGCTAAACAGGTGCAAGGGTACCCTGGATGAATACTTTTAGATTTATTTTGTGTTTTCAATCTTATTTGACTGTGCTTTTCCAAAGTGCATTTCTTCGTACATTATGCTGTGTATTGGGGCTGGTCAACTATTCCACCTACACTTGCTCTTCACATCGTATGGTGCACATACAATTGTGCACCAATCACATCTGCCCTTTCTAGGTCACCATCTTGGCCAACGATATCCACTTTGACCCTCCATGTGTGTTGCACAGGTGGAGTATTCCAAATGCTGCAGTGGCCTGCATTTGGTTATTGTTTGCTTCAGCAATTTTCATGCTGCCACAAGCGTTTCCAGTGACCGGAAGCAACAACAATTACACTTCGACTGCTGTTGGCAGCATCTTACTTGCAGCATTGATAGCTTGGCTGGTGTCAGCGAGGCATTGGTTCTCTGGACCAAGGATAGATGTTGACAATTCTGATGCTGTCAGAGTCAAATACTGGGTGACAGATCCACCCAGAAAGGACTTGTAGTAAATTGAGAGTGACGAAGAATTGTACAGGCCACTGTAGCTCCTGAAACTGGAGATTGCACCAGACAGTTGCACCAGACTGTTGCATCAGACAGGGTTTACACAACTAACACACAAAGCAAGTGATGGTGTTGCCTGCTGCAGTCAACACGCAGCATTTCTGACGACTACGTTATTTTATGTCATTTGGCCTATACATGGGCTCAGGGTGGCATGTCATTTATGTCACAGCATTTGTATCAGATTGGGACTTGCAGACAAATGATGTCTCAAGCTTGACACTGTTCTGAATTCTCCCTTCTGTATGGCTTCTGTTCGGGAGTATCAGGTAGCATTGAGCACTGCCAGGTAGGCATCGCACAAATTTTTTGATATTTGCAAGTTCAACCAGCGTGTATTTCACAGTAACTGTTGCCGTGCTTAAATAAACAGTGTTCCAGACAGATCTGATGACCATGCATACGTCTGAAGCAACCTTATGTAACTTGGTTGCCTTCAAATTGTGTGCATAGGGAAATTGCACGTTGTATGCGCATACACAGATACAGGTCATTGCCAGACTGGCTGAATATGGCCCACACCGATGGTCTGGTAGTCTATTGCAGTTCATGATAACGTGTACATGGGCATACATGTGCCTGTCTTGCCATCGAACACAAAAATTGCGTGCTGATACAGCTATATATATACACTGCAGTGAAAACCGAATTACACTTCTCTCTTGTTCTGACGGGTCATATTCGACTGGACCATGTCAAGCAGTTCAAGCCTATCTTGCTCTGGCAACAGTTCATTCACCTCTGCCACATCCCGGTTCAATGCCTGCAGCGCATCAACCCTCAAGTCACAATGCTGAATCACTGACCAATGACACAGAACGCGAACTGATTCTGGCTGAAAGACCCTCAAACAGAGACGGTGGCATATGCTTGACAGCAGTCTTACATGAAAGTATTGTCTTGTGTATGAACGTTGCCTGACCTGTAAATCTTGCCTCTGAGATCATATGCATCATGCTAGCATTTGCAGCATGCATGCGTATGACTTCATGCTGTAGCTTAAGACTTCCTATGCACACCCTTATATCATTTGCACCATGCATACTTTTCACTGCATGCAGCACCACCAGCAAGCAAGTTCAGTCAGACAGCACCCATTATTGAGGACCTCAAACCTGATTCTAATGGGCAGCAAACTTCACAGATTAGTCCAAAACCCTAAATCCTAAACCATGCAGGCCCAAGAATAGGGATATGCAAATTACTCATTGCACTGGACAAATGTATGTAATTATCCAGTCACGTTACCAATTGATAAGTAACCAGTAATTTTCTATAAAACTATTACTGTCCACTTGCTATACATGACCGTTTTCAATTTTGAAAGCGGCAAAGCACTGCTCGTGCTCAGGGAGATGCATCTGCCAAGTTGAACAAAACCTCAAGCAACATTCCTACCTCGAATCAGGGATTTACTCGTTTCAATAGGATTGGCAGATTGTGCTTTTGTCAAATTCCCCTTGAGAAAACCTATTTCTGCCACCAATTTCCCACAATTTCGGCACATTTGGGCTTATTTTGCCTGTTTTCTATGAAATGAAATGAAACTTTAAATGCCTGAACTACCTTGTTTCACAACCCCAACAGTAAATTAGCAGTAATTGCAGCAACGTTACCATTCAGTCTTGGGCCAAGATACTGTCCTACATGTGCAGCACCACAGCCAGACGACACCTGGCACACAAGAAGTGAGTCACCTGTTGGATGGTGTAGGCGGATGTGCGTAGCCATGTTCTGAAGCCAGTCTGACCCAGTTTGCCTCGCGCCATCAGCCTGTAAAAGTCTTCCTGGGCTTCCAAGGCAACCTGCAGATTTACAATTGCTAAATACAACCACATGCGGCAAAACTAATCCTGTTGTGCCAGTATTGGGGTACAAGTAGTGCAAAACAATGGGGTCATTGAAATTTTGCTCACACAGAGACTGTACTGCTGTGCTGTGTATGCAGCGGTTGACAGAAGCGTATCGGTTGGTCATGACTCAATGACAATGCAGCAAGTCATCAGGTACTGACCGTCCAATGTCACAGCATGATGCAGTTCTTGACAAGACAGCCACAATCAGCTGTGAGTGAGTCTAACACCTCACCCAACCCAGAATGCACAGAAGTACACAGACCTATGTAGAAACACAACCCCAAATACACGTGAACACATCGAGGTGCACGGGAACACAGGCCGTAATACACAGGGTTACCTGGCGTAAGCTGGCGAAGTTCAGCAGGTGCATGGGAATACAGGCGGTAATACACAGGGTTACCTGGCGTAAGCTGGCAAGGTCCAGCAGGTGCAGCTCATGCACTATGAGGGCGGCCTGCACAAAGGTGGTGAAGTAGAAGAACTTGCCGGTGCCGGCCTGGCCCTGCTCGGCAGCACTCAGCAGGGCTTCTGTCTCTGTTGCATCCTCGCTCTCCACAGCCCTGCACAAGATTTTCCAGAGTTTACAAAATTATTTTAGAATATTTTCGTAGCAAAACTTCTAGTGGTGCCGGCCTGACCCTGCTCGGCGGCACTCAGCAGGGCCTCTGTCTCTTTTGCATCCTCACTCTCCACAACCCTACATTGTCTGCACAGCACCCACAACAGAGTTTGACCAACCAATTTTGCTACAGTACAACAGGGGACATGCTCCTGGAAAGGTAGTAATGCAGCAGATTGTCTCTGCACATATAAGGCGTGCACCGACAGACAGCCTTTCTGTATTCCACACAAGCAGAAAATGTTCAACAAGCCCAAGAGCTTACTTCCTCCGTAGTGGTGCACAGTTGTCTTGGAAAGCATGGCGTAGTACTCAATCTCTGTCTTCCTGATAGGAGGGCAGTTGTTGCTGATGAGGATCAACTTGGCTGCAGCAAGCAGTGAAATGTTAAAGGCATGCTGACAGCATGTGCTGACACTGTCAGCGTCTATGATAGAGGCACCTGGATGCAAGTCACTCACCCTTGCCAGACCGCAGAGTCTTCAGACAAGTCTTAGATCCAAGAGTGTACTTGCCACTCTTCATTACCAGTGCCAAACGGGCATTGATGCTCTCCTGACTCTTTTTCTGTATGGGTGCAAAGCAGCAGTTTCAGCAACGATTTCCCATGTCTCCTCGAGCGCTCACTAACACATTGAGTAGTCACAATTTCACTTTTCGGGCTAGCTGCTTAAGACACATACCGACTTTTTGGCTGCTTGTGGTGCCATTGTGAAACTATGAACCTCCTTCTCAGCCTACAAGGTGTAGTACAAGGTTCAGCATGAAGTGCAAATGCAGTGCTGCGCAAACAGCAGCTGCGTGATCTTGGCTGCATGACTGCTCGACTGTGCGCAGAAGGTGCGGCACACTACGAGCTGCTATGCAGTCTGAAGATCGCACAGCTGTTGCGCGAGAGAGCTTGAACTTGCTCGAAACAAGCTTTGCTTCACACTTTGTACCTTGCGTAGGCTCCAGAGGCTAGCTAGGCAGGACAGCGACACTCAACTTGTGCAAGAGAACAGGCGGCTTCAACTGCAGAGGCGAATGCTGCACTGTCTCGGGATGTCGTAGTCCCGAGATGTACCTATTGGGGATTATCACCGCAACATAGCGAAGCGCCGCCTGGATGCACGACCCTCTGTTGAATCAAGTCAGGAGCAAGGACACGGCCTTGCATCATGGTAGGCATGCTCTTAAACTTCATGTATATCGAGGGTATCGAGCAGGCATCAGCCTCATGTCTGAAGCACAACTTGAACCCTTTGCTGTTGTCATGTGCAGGCACCAAAGGTGCAAGCCTCGAAGGAGGCCAAGGCCTTGGCCGCTTCCAACTCTAGCAAGGGCAAGAAGAAGGTAACCACTTGAGTAGATGTATCTCTGCGGGTTCGCTCCGAGTTGGCACGTACCGAGACTGATTACTGCTGTGCATCTGGCAGAAATGGTCCAAGGGAAAGATGAAGGAGAAGGTCAACAACCAGGTCCTTTTCGATCAGGTGAGACATGGCAGTTTCGTTGAGCTTGTGACGGAGATAATGCTGCTATGAGCAATCATGACCATTGCTGTGAGGCTTTCAACTAAGAAGTTTGTGGTCCACAGTCAAACTATGACAAGATGAAGTCTGAGGTCCCCAAGTACAAGATGATCACTCCATCCATCTTGGCAGACAGATTGAGGGTAGGTGCTATGCTTTGTATCATTGCGTCACATCATCCAGAATGAAAGTAACATCAATGTTGTCGCACCTGTATTATGCTGAAAAGCAAGTCCTTGTGCAGATCAACGGCAGTCTAGCGCGTGCAGCCATCAAGGAGTTGCTGAACGAGGGAGCTATCAGAATAGTTGCCAAGCACAGCAAGCAGGAGATCTACACCAGGGCGACCAACACAGAAGCATAAATCTGTTATTGTCAGCGCATGGTGTGCCTTTGTAAAATAGCCAAATGCAAACAGCTCGTACAAGCTCGCATGCGTGCATCCTGACTCACTATCAGAGCACTCCAGCCTGGGCAAGCCTGGTAGTTCAATCTGCTCTTTGGTAGATATTACAGAGCTACAGACAGCTTGCAAAGTTGCAGCGCCTGAAGCTACTTGCTAGTCAGGCTAGCGAGCTCTGTCTTACACCTGAGGGGTGGCAAGATGTCTGTCTTGCTAGCGATAAAACATGGGCAGTGTTGACCTGTGGCTGTCAGAATTGCTTAAGGTGAACTGGGTCAGACCTGTAAGTCTTTCAATTGCTCTGCAATGTCATTGTGCACCCTTTGCAGCTCAGCCTTCAGGCGTTCGTTGTCACCTTGCATCACTGATTGTGGGGACCTTCGCTCTGACTTACTGTGTGATCTGTGACTTGACTTGATGTTTCTTGGACCAGTGGAGATGTTCAAGGGGGCACTGCACAGGCACAATGTAGTTCATTTCTCTGTCGTGCACTTATGTTGTTTGAATCCTTCTGAGCACACCACATGACACAGGAAGTAACCCTTTGGCAAATGAACTCAGTGCACAAGCATTGCACCAGTCCTAGCCTAGTATGCATTTCAATACCACAGTACAAACAATGGGCACATGGGCTGTACAATCACATGACTCACGTCTAAGGAGGCCAGATCAGAATCTTCCTAGTCGTGAGCTGCATTTGCTATGCATTGCCGAGCTCCAAACAATAGCGTAGTGCTGTGCTACCACAGGGTAGTGACATTGGCTAGAATTTCGAAAACGCCACTACAATCTGATTGTGCAAGCTGGTTGATCACCTGAGAAGATGCAGATTGTTGTCACCATTGCGCTGCAGCATCTGCTTAGCATGGGCGACCTTGGCTCTCAGCAGCAGATTCTCCTGCTGCATCAGCTTCTGGCTAGCATCCCCATCACTCCTCCTCACATGCACTGCCTTGTCTGCGTCTGCTGTCAGCTCCTACAATTGCAGCACAAAATATTGACCGTGTTTGCTTCTTGTGTTAGGCCATGTAGCATACACCCATGTAGCATGTAAGATGCATGATTCACACATGGCAGCATGCAAGTCATCTCTCTGCAACACACATTGACATGGGTGGATGAGCATTTGCTTGATGATGTGAACAGTGACTGACTCTGTACGACAGCTGGCAAGGAAGCTTGTTGCGTTAAGGGAGTGTGCTTCTGGTGTGCTACTGGTTGAGCGTTGCAGCAATCTGATGAGCACATGTGTGAAGAGGGTTGCAGTCCCTGCAGGGTCATCCTATGCATGGTGAAGTACACTGGCAAGTCCACAACAAATGCAGTTATAACAGGGCTTCCACCGGAAACGCATGCAAAGCTGATGCCATGACACCTGCCAAAGTACAGCTAGAAATGTTAAAAATCAACCCTACTCCTACAGCAAATGACAGAAACAGGAATCCTGTCACAAGATTGAGTAGAAATTGCCTGCTCCCCTCCTACCCCCCGTCCAAAGCAAACAGTAACAAACCAAAAACTTTGTACAGGTTAAGGGTCTTACTTTCCTGACAAAACACGTAACATACCGTATGAGCATTCTCATTACATCATCAACACATTGCAGACACAATCTGCCTTGCTCCATTACAGGAACTATGACCTGGGCAGCCTGGTATAACACTTGGCTTCTCATTACATTGCCGCCGAAAGGCGTAGTCTTGTCGTTTCTTACAGGAACAATGATTCATTGGCAGCTGTGAACTGACCTGTAGGAGGTGTTGCAAGTCATCCAGCTGAAGCTCCTGCATGCGTCGCCGCCGGGGGCTGCTGTTGATGAGGCCTGCCAGCTCAGCAATGTCCTCACTGGGCTTAGCCAGGATGATGTCACGCACTGACACAAACAATGACTCAATCTCTTCCTGCAGTGGCACAGTCAGAGAGCTGAGTCAGAGAATTGAGTCAGAAGCTGATGTGCAGAGAGGTGAGTCAGAAGCTGAAGAGCAGAGAGCTGAGTCAGAAGCTGGTACAAAACAAGCTGAGTGAAGGAGCTGAAGCGCAGGGAGCTGAGTCAAAAGCTGAAGTGCAGAGGGCTGAGTCAGGAGCTGAAGTTCAGTCAGAAGCCGAGGTGCAGAGAGCTGAGTCAGAAGCTGAAATGCAAAGAGCTGCGTCAGAAGCTGAAGTGCAGGTAGCTGTGTGAGAAGCAAATGCACCAACCAGAATGAGGTCATACATGAAAACACATAGAATGATGCTGCAGCATTGTTGGCAGAAGTGCAACATCTTGTTGAGTTGACCTGTATGGCCAAGCCTGGCCCACTGAGAGGTCATCCGGTAGTGATGACATCAAAGCAGGGTTGTCAAAGCATACTTTTTTCAGATGCTCAAAAGACGTGACACGTTTGTATGTGGCCACCATGATATGAATGTGATGTCAACAAGCAGCATGTGACATGAGGTGCAGTATTACCCACATACATAACACGCAATTCTGACATGCACCCCCCTAATATATCAATATACATGGTATGGTTCCAGCAAGTCAAGCACTGTGGCAGTACTTGGTTCAAACAAACACAAAGTAGATTACGAATATACCCTGGACTTGAGCTCAGAGCGCAGCCAGGACTCAGCAGCCTTCCTGGCTCGCCTCTCTGCCTTCAGCTGGTGCTTGTACTCCTTGATGTCATTGTCCTGCACAGCATCATCACAGCTACTTTGGAAAGCACACAAGAATCACATGCAACCACACGCAATCTTGTACTTTGTCAGACATCAGCAGCACTGACACTAACAGGGCAGCAAACAGCTGCACCTGTTTGAAAATATTTTCACCACATGCATGCCGGGCATTGTTCTGTGTTTCAGATAGCTGCAGCAGCTCTGACTTGAAAGCGCAGCAACAGCTGACAGCAAGCAAGGTTGGAGGTGCATATGCAGCTTTAGTTGCCTTGTCTGTCAGCATAACTTGATCAGAAGGTGAGACAGCAGCGGAAAAATTGCAGCGTGTTGTAATGCAAGTATGGAAGATAAAAAGACTGCACTGCTGACAAGCACTGAGAAATTAGCAACAAGTAGAGCTGGACAATTCCCTGCTGGAGCTATGTTGCAAGACTCTCTGAGTTGCCGCCTTATGAGACTTCCAGTTTGACCACCAGAGTAAGGCATAGCCTTTTGTTTTCTCTCTTCCTGTCTTGCATTCTAGGTGACAGCAAACTCCCTTGTTCCATGTGGTGCATCAAGTAGCAGGCGTTGAGGCTGAAGGCCTACCAGCTTGTGCTTGATGTCTCTCTTGAGGTGGCGCAGCTCCCTCTCATGTTCCTCTTGCAGCTGCTCATGCGCCTTTGCCTCCTCTTCAAAGCCCCGTTTCTGGGAAGCCAGCTGCTTCTGCAGGCCTGCTACATCATGCTTCAGCTGCTCCTGCAGAAAGCAAAGAAAAAGAAAAGGTTGTGCTTTTCAACAATCATAACGGGAGCCTCCTAAGGCGGCAGGCTGGAGCTTGCAAGAGAGCACGCACGTGATCAGAAGCCGGCTGACTGTATTAGATATGAAGTGTCTGTAGTATGACTTCAATGTCGACATATGGAGCACAGTGCTAAGAGATTTGTTCTTGGGGCATGTCTGTGTTGGAGATTATGTTCCTGCAAGAAAGCTGATGAGTCCTAAAGATAGGAAATGAAAACTGGTTGAACTGATCAGTTATGTGTGTCTATGCGTGCAGGACAGGAGATGCCTCTGCATAAGCTTCTGCAGGCTGGATGCTAGCCGCATAACACCAGCGCTGTCAGATCAAAGACTGAGATGTCTGAAAATCAATCTGGCCACAGTTTCAACACAGAGCTTCATCACACCACAAGAACGTGTGGTTGGGGGTGCCGCATACCTGCTGCTTGCGCTCCTGCTTCATCTGAGCAATGCTGGCGGCGTACTTGACATTGCTGTCCTTCTGCACAGTCTCAACAGAAAGCTTCATCACACCACAAGAAAAATGTGGTGAGGGCTGTTGCATACCTGCTGCTTGCGCTCCTGCTTCATCTGAGCAATGCTGGCAGCATACTTGACATCGCTGTCCTGCTGCACAGCCTGAGCCGCCTCCTGCAGCTCCCGGCAGTTGTCCTGCAGCTTCTCTATGTGGTCCTGCTGCTCTATGATGGTGCTCTCATGCTCATGCTTCTCACCCTCCAGATGGCTCACATCCTCCTGGAGCCTTTGTA
>JAABUK010001301.1_pt1 | contig 48163 bp, 46 predicted proteins | sample 5559141 | NCBI WGS metagenome assembly JAABUK01 (sample SAMN10711869, study PRJNA513367) | rock metagenome | isolation source: Antarctica rocks | place: Antarctica: Victoria Land, Pudding Butte nord | collected 2016-01-03 | reverse complement strand
CAGCTCTTTTCTTGCAATCTCTTTGATACTTTTTGTTAAAAAATCAAGCGAAGAACTCAGATTTTACGTAAATTATCAAAGTCTGAACGTCATGACAGTTAAGAATCAATACTCATTACTTCTCATTTAAGAAACTTTAAATCGACTGACTAAGATCAAGTACTACATTAAGTTAAATATCATTGCAGTCTTTAATAAACTGCGAATGACTTATGAAAACGAGTGAAAGATCACTTTTTGAACATGTTATGACTTATACAAGTACAACATTTTACTCTTTGAACTCATAAATGAATCATCATCATTTCAGAACTTCATTAATGACATTCTGCATGACTTCTTAAACATTTTCTGCATCATGTACATGAATGATATCTTGATTTATAGCAACAGCAAAAAGAAGCATACTCAGCATGTTTGTCAGATACTGAAGTGACTTAAAGTCGTTGAACTACAAATAAATATCAAGAAATGCGAATTTTCAATTATTGAGATCAAGTATTTGAGTTTAATAATCATCACTCACGAAATCAAAATGAATTCTGAGAAGATCAATGCTATCATGAATTGAGCTGCATCTTAAGACATCAAAGATGTTCAGAGCTTTCTGAGCTTCATCAACTTCTATAAATGATTTATTAAGAAGTTTTTCAAGCTGATTGACTCATTGACTGTCTTAATCAGAAAAGATCAGTCATTTAATTGAACTCAGAAGTGTTAATTCGTCTTCAATTGACTTAAACAAACGTTCATCACTGTCTCTATCTTAATGCACTATAACTCGAATTTACTTGTGACTGTGAAAATCAATGTCTTCGACTATGTTGTGATTGAAGTCATGTTTCAGCAAGATGATAATGAGCAGTTAAAATCTGTGATTTATTTCTCTTTCAAAATGCTACTTGCAGAATGCAACTACGAGATTTATGACAAGAAACTTTTAGCTATAATCAGAGCTTTTAAGAAATGAAGGCTTGAACTGAAAGATACATTAGATTTCGTTGAAATCATTTTCAATCACAAGAATCTAGAATATTTCATGTCAATTAAGCTGTTTAGTTGAAGACAAGTCAGAATTTCTCTCTCGATTTAACTTCAAAATCGTGTATCGTTCAAGTGAATTAAACACTCAAGTCGATGCACTCACACGTCGATCAGAAGATCTTTTCTTGAACGAGAAAAATAGTTGTCAAGAACATCAGTGACAGATCATGCTAAAATCAAAAAATCTGAAAATTCAAGTCTTAATCAATGTTCTTAATGATAGTGACTCTGAAGCATTTGAATCAAGTGACTCGAAAAGCGAATCAGTGATTTCTGAGCAGTCTGAATCATCAGAGAAAATGTCTATGAATGAGCTAGAAGAACAACTCTTTGCAGTTTATTTCAATGATGAATGAGTACAGATCATGATAACTGCGTTAAGAGACAATCAACGAAAGCTTAAAGAATTTTCGTTAGCGAAATGTATGCTGCAAAGTGATCGAGTCTACTATAGAGATAGACTATTGATACTTAAAGATGAGAAACTGCGACTACGTCTGCTTCAGTTAAGTCATGACACGTTTATTGCAAGTCATTCAGAAAGAGTCAAGATCTACAAAATACTCAATCATCATTATTACTGACTCAAAATGATCAAGACAGTAGCTCACTTCGTACGTAATTGTCATCTATGCTTTCAAGTGAAGATCTCTAGAGAAAAATATCAGAAAGCTTTGAAGTCTCTTGATGTATTCAATCATTACTGAAAAGACATAGTCATGAATTTCATCATGACAGTATCTGAAAGTAAGAATCTGAACGAAAATTTGACAATCAATATTTTGATAGTCGTGAACAGACTATCTAAACAAGTGCATTATGAGTCTATGAGTGAAATTACAGCTCTAGATACAGCTCAAGTTTTTTATCATGCAATATGAAAACATCATGAATTATCTGATTCAATCATCTCAAATCATGAAACTCAGTTTATCAGTCACTTTTGAAATGAACTTTGTACTCGATTGAAAATTCAAGCTCGATTGTCAACTGCGTTTCATTCAAAAATAAATGATCAAATCAAGAACATCAACAACGTTTTGAAATAATATCTTTGAGTCTTCGTGTTCTTTATGCAGAACAACTGAGTTGCATGACTGTCATCAGCTGAATTTATCATCAACAATCACTTCTTTGAAAGCACTCAATGCACATCGTTTCTAACTAACTTCAAACAGCATTCTCGAATGAGATTGAAATCAAAGAAAACTCAGAAGAACATTATTGAACACTTGAAATAAATACATGTTGATCTGTTTGTTCAGAAAATGAATTGAATCAATGAAATTCTGCAAGAACAAATGATCTTAGCTCAAGCATATCAGAAACAATTCACTAATGTTCATTGACAACACACTTTCAAGTATGCAATTAATGATATGATTTGATTAAATGCTCACAATCTGATGATTCATTGACTCAGCAAGAAGTTATCTAATAAATTCGAGAGATCTTTCAGAATCATTAAAATTGTTAGTTCTCATTCTTATCAGCTAAAGTTGCTCAATGACTGATTCTGTTTCAACATCTTTCATACTTATCTGCTTCATTCTGCAATCAATGATCTCTTATCTGAACAAATATCTCTCACGTCGTTTTTAATAGTCTTTGTTGAAGAAGTGCTTAGCTGAAAAATGAACGAAATATTGAACTTTCAAGTAAAGAACTCTCAGCTAAAGTATTTAATTAAGTGAACTGAAATAGAAGAAAACAGTTGAGTAAAGTTTGCAAATGTGATGAATGTCATCAAAGTTATGAACGTCTATCACGCTCAAAATTTCGATCGTTCGAGTAAGAATTCATGAATTGCTTACGTGCAAGAAAGCAGTGACTCTGAATATGAGTCAGAGAATTAAAAGTTTCGCAGAAGCTTTAACTTCAAAAAGAGAAATTTATTGTCACGATTTTAGCATGTGTTACTCAAAAGATGTTGAAAAAAGAAATGTTAGATCACTTAGATGATGTTGAACAATATTATAAATGATGATAGACGTGAGATTATCAATGATGTTATGAGAATTTCTTGATACGAATGATACTCAGCGTTCATGAGGTATAAGAATCTCTGAATGATTTCTTTCTTTTCTTTCTTCTTCATGCAACGTCTTGTATTTAAAATCTAGTTATTAGAATTTCATTCTGATTTCATTCAGCTCTCAGTTCGTGACAGAATGTTGAACAATTCTTAAGAAGATTGTTTAAAACTGCGAAATGAGCAAGAAATGCAGTTGCAAACACATTGACTCAAGTGACAATTCTTTCTCTGATCAAGTCAGAGTACTTTGACATCATCATAACAGCATAAAATAAAGTGAAGATGATGTTTCAGACTCACTTTTCATCATCTTCAGAAATTCTCATGCTGAACATAATAGACTTCAAGTACTCATTCTTGATTGAAAATGATGTTTCGCTGATGCATCATAAGATTAAAAGAGTCATTTACAAAGCGACATCTGACAAGACGTTGAAACACACGAAATATATAAATAGAATAATGCGCAGACTCATCAACAACATGTCAGAATAAATACACTTTCTCTTTGAAAGATGTTTACAGAAAAGAATACAGTCAACTTAGTTTAAAAGCACAATCACAATAGTGATGCAAAAGTTAAACAAGAAAGATTACTTCAATGCAAAGATATATAAATCAATTGCATTACTCAACACATTGAGCAAAATACTGAAGTTCATTGTATTTGAACATTTGCAAAATGTCATAGAAGCTTGCAACTTAATATTGAACATTCAGATGAAAGCTTGCAAGCACAGATTAATAAATATGACTCTGCAACTAATTATAAAAAAGATACATACTGTGTGAAGTGACATGAAAAAAAGAGTAGTCTCATTGCTGAGTCTGAATGAGAAGAGTGCATTTGACAATGTGATGCACAGCAAACTCTTACATGACATGAAGAAGAGAAAAGTTTCTAGACTGCTTCTTAAGTTTGTGAAGAACTTTCTGAAAGATCAACGCATCACGATCAAAATTGATGATTACACGATGATGAAACGCAGCATGAACGTTGATATATCACAAGACTCTTTGCTATCATCGATATTATATCTGTTCTACAATGCAAACTTGTTAGAAGCATGTGATGACATCAAGCTGAAAACTAACTTCACAAACTTCATGAATGACATCAATATCTTGATATACAAAGAGTTTATAAAATGCAATTGCAGAGTTCTTAGCAAGATTTATGATAGATGCAAACAGTGATCAAAAATGCATAACATTAAATTCTCAATGACAAAGCATAAGTTGATTCACTTTACAAGAACTTCTAAATGATTCAATATGAAAGTTGATGTAAAGTTGACAAAACATCAGATTGACTTAAAATCAAATATTAGAATCTTGAAAGTTCAATTGAACTTCAAGCTGAAATGAGTGATTCACATGCATCATGTCAAAGTAAAACTAGTGATTAAACAAAAAATCATGCAAACAATCATTAAATTTACTTGAGACTCATCAATGATGACAAGTAAGTAAATATACTTCGTGATGATGCATTCTCTGCTTAGTCACGAAGTCATCATATGATATACATCACAGAAAGTGAAAGATAATTGAAAGAGTCTGAACATCAAGCTGAGATCAATGCAAGAAAGAGCATTGCAACAAATCATCAACATTTATCATGCAACATCAACAGAGACTTTACAGATGAAAACAAACATGATGTCAATAAATATTCACTTATAAAAGTTGATACAAAGATTAATAATAAACATGAACTCTTGAAAATTAAACGAAGTTATTGAGATAACAGTGCATTGAATTCGCAATGACTTGACATTTAAAAGAGATTGAAAATCAAAGCTGCATAAGACATTTCTACAGCTGAAGCGAAAGTGAATGAAAGAAACACTTAAGCAGACAAAGATGAATCAAAGTCATTTCTACACAGCGACTTTCTGATCAAAGTCATTGAAGATAATTATAGTTGCAAACAAGAAAATGTCAATAAGATAACATAATTTCAACACATTCACATCAAAGCAAAAAGTTTACTTGAATGATAACAACAGCAAAGATGATGTTACAGTGATCATGATGAGAATGAACTGAAAGTTAAATAAGAGATTGAAAGAATCGACTTTAATCATCACTCATCATGATGAGCTGAAAGAATTAGTCGCGAAGATGAAACATTTTGCAGACGTAGCAACAGTGAATCAAGAGTATCATGAAAAGATATACAAAGTATACAATGATAGTCAGACTTCTTTGAAAACAGTGAAAGTTATGATATCAACAAAAGATCAGACACGTCTGCAATGAGTTCAGATCATGCATGAGAGCATTTGATCTTGAGAAGTTACGCTGAAGCTACATTGAGTGACGAGACATGCAGAAGTACTTGAAAATGAAGTGATAAATAAGATGACTGATGATGCACACAATTTATCTTTATTGCTGACTGAGTGTCAATGCACTGAAGTGATAATGAGATTGATGCTCATACAGAAACAGATCAGATAAACATAAAGAGTAGTCTGAAAAGAGAAATTCAACGCAGCTCATTTTCAATATCTGACATCAGAGATGATACATCAACATCTGTGACTGCACAAGAATCATGCAAAGTCTCACAGCGCATTATTGATGCAGCTATGCATAAGAAAAATTGACTTCAATCAATTTTTACATGAGAGATGAGTATTTGATGTCACTATGATGACATGTAAGTGTGACAGAGATTGAATGTTAATCAAGCACGTTTTATTAACATGTTTTAAATGAAAGATAGAACGAAAGATGATGCAATGTGAAAAGAACATCATGAACTTGAGAAAGCTTCTAGAAATCATGAGCATGATGACAGCAATCATTTGAATGATATTCTCAACAAGCATACTGAATCAATTTCAGACTGTGATGTTATCAAAGAATCAGATGAAAGAGAGAGAAAGTAAAGAAGAAACAAGTTCATAAAGTTCTTGCATTAAGAACAGTTACAGTATAAAGCGCAAAGAAAAGCGATAGTAGATACAAAAAGAGCGCTATGCTAGCGCAGCGCTCGCTACAATATATAAAATCTTGCATAAACTCATAATGAGTGTTGAATTGAGTAAGAATCAAAAAAAAAAAAAATACAATGCTGAAGATGAACTTGTTAATTGAGCATTGATAAAAAAAACATCTGCTATTGCTTCTCAGATGAAATATCAAAGTCAGAAAGTCAGAAAACAGTTCTATGATCTCAGACTTGAAAAAGCAAGCACAGAGTTTTCAGTATGCAACAAGTGTAAAAACGCATCTCATTAACTATAAATAATGCATGTTTGCAAGATTAACTTGCAAGATTAAATTAAAGAAATTAACAGATGAATAAAAATAGTAACTTGACAGAAGATAAAAACTCTGCAAGTTCTTACTTTCATTTCTTAGCAATTAGTTCTATCATTAATAGAGTGCTATCTTATTATCTTTTACTATGCAGTTTTACATAAAGAGATCTCATTGTTTCACAGTTTTAATTGCTTCATTTGCATGAAGTTGCTCAGTAAAAAATGTTGAATGCACAACGACTCATTAGAAGTTGCATGATCAAAAGAAGTAATAACTTCTTTCATACTGAGAATTCATCGTTTCATCAGAACAGATTTGAGAATCACATATTCAAACATGCAGATGAGAAGTTTGAGTTGCAAGAATTTAATAAACAGACAAATTATATTTCTCAACGATCAGCAAGTGAAGTACATAAGCAGTTAAAAAATCTGAAGATGCAGAACATACTGCTTGTTTTGCAACTTTACATATTAAAACTTAAGCGAGAAACTCAATCAATCTTTGATCATTGACATCAACATAGTGATGATCACTATTGAAGTGATGCATGTAAGCATGCTAATCAATCTTACAAGTCTAAAGAGCAAAGCATCACAAACTATGATTTCTTGATGTTCTGACTGCAAGATTGCAAAGACTTCATAGTCATGACATCATTTGATTTCATCATGAAAGAAGAGAAGCTGCAATAATTTGCATCATACTTGTCAAAGAAGTCTTGCAATCAATGATGAGATCATATGATGAGCATGTACAATCATGATGAGATATTTAACTGAAAGTACTACATTGAATACTTGTGTGCTAAAGTTAGCAATTCTGAAATTCATAACTTTCAAATAAAATATCAACTTGAAGCTGCAAAGCAGCAAGTTAATCAAAGCATCATGAATTTTGAACAGTATTTCATCAGACTGTATGCAGATCTGAACTATCATATATTCAATGAAACTTGCATGATGTACTTGCAAATGAAGATTAACAAAATCATCATGAATGAATTTCTTTACATCTCATACATCTTTATTAATTATGTCAATCTGCTAAAGCATTTTATAAACATTGACTTGCATTTACAAGACATTAATGCATTGTTGAAGTTACATTTGCAGCAAAGTGAAAGTGCAACATTTCAGAAAAGTTCTCAATTCTTGCATGAAAAGACAAAGTCTGTTACTGCAATGAAGAATTTAAAGTTCTTTGCTTCAAGCATGCAGTCTAAAGATGATGTAACACTTAAGTTCAATGAGTTCAAGCAAGATGCTGCTTCATTCAATCTTACATGCTGATCATGCAAGAAAATGAGACATAAGATTGATAATTTGATGTGTTTCAACTATGCATTCAGACAAGAGACTTGCAATCATGATGAAGAAATAAGAAAAGAGAAAGTCTGATGTTCATCATTGAATCATTAAATATAATTACGAAAAGATGATTGTTATGTGCATTGATGATATCAATATTGATAGACTGATCGCGTCAAGTCAAGTACTCAACTTGAAAAGTATTAAGTTGAGTTGAAATTTTTTTGAAAAAGTGTCGAGTCGAGTTGAGAAGTTGAATTCAAGAACTCAAGTTGAGTTGAAAAGCTTGACTCAACAACTCGATTTGACAATTCAATTTAACTCGACAAGATATTAAATAGATGTAAATAGCTTGGTTGAACAGTCTTCATCATGAAAACTTCATGATTTTCATCATGACTTTCTATCGAACACTCTTCACGATAATGCAAAAAGATAATGCACTATGAATTTATAAGATTATGAGTTATGCTTAGAACTTAGAAAGTAAGATAAGCGCTGTTTGCTAGTTGAACAGCTTTATTATTTTCTTTTCACTTTCATTATTCTCTTTCTTCTCACTACTGATAATCTCATATTCATTATGTTGTAGTTTCTTCTCATTCTTCTTTGCTTCATAACACATCTCTGCGTCATCGTTTTCTACTATGATAAAATCATTCAAATTAGAATTTATTGCATGTATCAAATTCTGAATTTCTCGTTCTTTGACAGTTGAGAAAGTGACGAATTCTGTTGCAAAATTCTGAAAAGCTGTCATAGAATTAATATCATCAGTCTGCTTTAACTTCTTCAGATCATCATGATAAAGAATTCTTTGTTGAATTAAGTGAACTATAAAGATCATAAATTTTAATATTTCTTCGCTTACATTCAGCTCATCTGTTGTCTTCTAAAATTGATATTAGTTTCTACAACTGAGAGATAATGCATATAAATAATGCATATTTTCGTTGCTTTCAAAGCAATTTTCTCTGCAGTAGTATTTGCATCTTGTGTCGCAGCAGTTATATCGAAAAGCTTTATCATCTCAGCAACAATCTCAGCATTCACTTTGCATCTGATTTTCAATTCAAAGCATTCAACTATGAATAGATCAGCACTTTATCTAGTATTGCATTACTGAGATGCATTATCATGAATATCTTTGTTCTTTCACTCTTGTTTTACCTCGTCTCTTACATTGTCTTTCATTGCTGCTTTATCAATCTCATTCACTTCTTTTCAAACATTGAATTGTCTTAGTTTGTGTAATCGTTTAAATATGATTACATGATCATTATTCTGTCGCTTGTAGTGTTTTTTGATCTCATTGAATCAATTTTCACCACGATTTCAACTTGCAATAGACTTTGAGTTTACAAATAAAGTGAACATTATCTGTTAGAGTTAGCATTATTCTCTTGATAATGCATTTGAGTAATGCAACAGTATCGATGAAATTTGAGTAGTTCAATAGAATATGAACTTGTAGAGAATTTGAGAAAGTAAGAAGTATAACATCAAGTGAGATGAGTTTGAGTGCAACGAAAAAAATTTAATTATTATTCTTAACACTTATTTCTTAACACTTATTCAATATTTTCTTCAATTTCTTTTCTGATTTTTCAATCACTTCTTCTATCATATTTTCTTGAATCATTTTAGTAATCAACGCTTCAATAAATAATACTTTCAAAGATAATACTTTCAAAAATCAAGTTTACATAAATCAAATCAATCATTCTTGATAAACAATGACATGCATCAAGAATGTTATCAATAATGCATACTGATAATGCAATATGACTTGTTTATTGCTGACAAGTTTATTTTTAGCATATGCATCAGCACATAAGACGTCTAAAAGCTTGATGCATTCAACTGATAATTATGCTATCAAAGAAACTTCAGTCTTTAAATCTACTACTACTACTAAAAAGATAATGCACATGAGTAATGCATTATCTACTGACATACTAATGCTTTGCAACAGAAAAGACGCTACAAATCAGACATTGTTACGCTGCGCGAAATTCGAAAATATCAGAAGTCATTTGAAAATCTCATTTCAAAAATGATCTTTGAAAGACTTGTGAAAGAGATTATGCATGATTGTGCTAAAGCAAATATGTTATTCTATGACTATTGCATTCAGCGCTCTGTCTTGAGTGCTCTTCAAGAAGTCACTGAAGACTTTATGATTTTCTTTATGAAAAGTAAGTGCATTACTCTTTTGCATTATCACTCTTGTTGTAGAATTTTCATTGACATTTTGCTTTATGCAGACATCAACTTGATGACAATTCATGTCAAATGCATCATCATTCAAGATAGAAATATGAGATTTATGAAGAATCTCATGATGAATCTTGATGTTATGTTTTTCAAGACAAACTAGAAAATGTCTGTCTTCATCAATTAAATAGACAGTGTAATTCTTGAAATCACATTCACATTACTCTTGTGCATTACTTTTGTGCATTACTCTTGTGCATTGACTTGATTGTACTTCTAATAAGTACTTGCTCTAAATGCAAGACTTTTAATAAATGAGATGATATTGCAAATCTATGAATAAATCTGCATCAGAACAGTCTTCAAAAATACTTGAAATGAATCAGCAGACTCGTTGATCTCTTGATCATCATTCTTCTCTCTGTGATAAATATTTCAGAGCTCAGTAATAGTCTTGTCTGAATTCAAATTCATAGTTTGATTGTAATACTTTATCAGCATTATTTGTTTCATCGTTTTTGAACTCATCTGTGATCGATTTCATCGACATACTCTTCTAGCAAGACTGAAAGTTCGCTCAATATCTATTAAGAATATTAAGCATGAAAGAACATCTTTAGTCATTTGCATCAATCTAGAAAAATTCGAAGCATTGTCTTTTCAAAATTGTCATGTTGAACATTTCTCATCTATAACATCAGTGTGAAGATATTGATCATCTTCGTCTTGAAAAGAATGAGCACGCTGAGATTGTTGAAGCAATGATCTTCTAACAGTTGCAACAGACTACAAGATTATTAGTAAATGATCAAATGCATTATCATAATGCATTATCTTGTCAGCATCACTTCTTGCTCTTTGTGCTTCTGCTCTCAAATCGACAGCTGAATCTTTGTAGTAACAATGAAAATACTCTTTGAACTCTGTCTTGTACTTGATCTCGTAGTAAACAGACTCTTCATCATGATCTGTATCTTCATTGTCTTTGTCGTTTCAAGTCTTGTAAAGATCTAGCTTCATTGTAGAATTCAGAATATTTGCAAGATTATATATTGTTTTATTGCTGTCTTCAATCTTGACATAATACTTCGCAAGTTTGATTGAGACTTTTTTGCAAGTGTTTACTATAACAGCACTTGATGAGCAAGTACTTCTTCTTATATTCTTTTCAATCTGCTCAAGATGATTGAAAAGTGCATCAAATATTTGAAATTTCAAGTGAATATCTGTTATTGAAAGAGTAAAGTGAACAGTGATGAATTCAGTTGAATGAGTAAAAGAATGATTGTAAAATTCATCTACTAAACAATGACTATACACTGAATGTCTTCTGACACTAAACTCAATTAGATCGTCTTGTCAACGTCTGTCTATACCTTTATTCTATCAAGTTCTAATGACTGCGCGCCTGTCATCGTTATTTTCAACACTTTCACTCGATGCAGATAATTGTAGTCTGTTAGCTTTCACTGCTTCATAGCTTCAGACGCAAATAAGTTGCTAGATGATCTGTCATGATCATAAGAGAACATGCATGTGATTCTGAAAGTTCAATTGCAGATCATTTGATGAGCTTTGTCTGTAGACGTAAATGAGGTCTGATTGTAGATGATAAGAAAGTTCATTTACAGACAGTTAGACAGAGCTTGCTTGCAAGTACAAGAAAGCTTTATTCAATGATTCTCATTGTCTTTTAGTCTTGACATGAGACTTTCATTAGTTGCTTTGTTGTAGCTGTCGAAGACGTCTGATTGCATGACTTTCACTGTTCTCTAGTCTTAATATGAGATCTTTGCTAGATGTTCTGTCGCGATCGTCGAAGAGATTCTTCTGCAAGTGACTCTGCAAGATTGATTGCAAGAATAAATGATGTGATTGTAGATAACTTGATAGAGATCTGTCTGCAGACATAAAAAACGTCTGCACGTAAGTCATTTGACGAAGTCTGCTGCAAGCATTTAAAAAGACTGTCTTAGTCTTGATTGCAGATGCTTTCTTATGTAGCTTGCTATAGACGTAGAAAAGATTCAGTGTGAAACATTTTGACAAGATCTGTCGTGAATGTAGAAAAGCTTGATTGCGAGCAATCTGATGATGTTCAATGTCAGAATCTATTCTGATTGCAGAAAATCTGTCTGTGAGCAAGTCAATGAGGTTTGTCAAGAACGTAGAAAATCTGATGACTTTCACTTTTTCTTAACCTTGTGAAAACAGAGCATTAAGAGCAGATCTTTTGACGTGTCATAACAACGTGATTGCGAGCTTGCGTTGTATCGCTTTAACTTTCACTCAACGCATGCAAGCAAGATTTATTGACTTTCACTGATTTGCAACCTCAACAGCATGTGATATTGACTAGGTTTGTTGTAAATGCGAAGAGATCTAAGTCTGCATGACTTTCACTGCTTCATGATTCTAGACATAGATGCAATAATATGAGCTGTTTGATGAAGTCTGCTGTGAGCATTTGACTCTGCAAGGTTTGCTGCAAGCGTTTGACAAGAGTGTCTTCTAAGATGCGCGAATATGTTCATTGATTCTCAATGCACTTCAGTCTTAATGATAGACGTCTTTTAGAAAGATTGCTGTAGACACAAGAAATCAAACGATGCTTTGTCAGATAGCTTGCTATAAGCATAAAGAGTTCAACTTGAGACAGTTCAACAAAATCTGCTGTGAGTGAAGAAAGTCTGCTGCAAGCGTAGAAGATTTGATGCTTTTGTGACAACAATCTTGTCTGCTTCGCTTTGCAATGTTGTCTTGTCTGACTTGATTGCTTTGCCTGACTCGATTTCACAATGTCGTCTTGTCTGATTCATTCTGCGATGTTGTTCTTGTCTGACTCACTTCGCAATGTTGTCTCACGAGCATTATTGAGTTGTTCTTCGCTTCGATTTAACGCTTTCACTAATCTTCGCTTCTGCATTGAGTGACGATTCTTCACTTCTTCATTGAGTGATGATTCTTCGCTTCTTCATGAGTGATGATTCTTCGCTTCTTCATGAGTGATGACTCTTCATTTCTTCATGAGATTATTTCTTCTCATGAGTGACAGTCTAGCTGCTTTCACATCGAGTTATTCTTTCTTTCTGTTGATGACAGCTTAGCTGCTTTCTCATCGAGTTATTCTCTTTTACCTATGAGTGACAGTCTAGCTGCTTTCTCATTGAAATATTCTCTTTCTTCTTGATTCTCTATGAAGTCTCATCGACTTTCTATTTTCTCTCTTTTCCCGTTTTCTGCCGTGCGAGAAACGAAGATATATTGATTATAAAGTTATAGAGATAATGAGCGAGACATCGAGTTTGTCGTGATAGACGAAAAAGAAACTCTTTAAAAGAAAGATGATTAATAACATCTTTATTGAGAATTTCCTCATATTGTGCTCTTTCGATTTCGTAGAATGAATGAATGAAATGTGAAGACTCTCTTGATTTCGTAAGATGAATGAGTGAGACGTGATTGCTTTCTTGAGTTCATAAGATGAACGAAGTGATTCAATGTCTAGATCGTGTAGTGATCGTATTGAAGTCATGTAGATAGAATGAAAAATAAAGTAATGCAATTCAACAGACAGTTTTAAAGAAAGTGTGAACTGATTGATGTTGATGATTGTAGAGCAGTTGCAGATGTTAACTGATCAATGACATTGTCATTTAATGATGAAAAGACGTTGATACTGACTCTCATTCAGTATTCTGACTCTCACTCAGACTCTTTCATCAGGTATGCTTTCTCATTGTCGTACATGATGAAGATTCAATTCGTGCTGTCGACGCAGTGACATAATCGAGTTGAACGATAGTCTATAAATCTAGACTAGTTCAGCTGTTGTCGATTGAATGATAGTTCATCAAGACAGAAGACTGATTTGAATGTTGACAGATGATTTGAGCGTTTTCTCATCGAGACGTAGATGCTTGTTGAACGTAGCAAGCTGCTGTGTCTGTTATGCTCTTTGTCTAAGAGCTTCTTCTTCATGAAAATCTCATTCATCATTTCATGACTTGTAGTGAGTTGTTGATAAATGCAAGAACTGTGTCATTCAACGATACTACATACACTTCTTACACTTTTCGATAATTGTTTATAGTAATATCTGTTAATCACTCTTCTTCTTAATTTATATGCTCAGGTCAAAGATTCTGCGACATTGTGTAAGATCTGTGTCATTCAACAATACTGCGTACGCTTCTTACACTCTTATTTGTCTCTCAATGAGACGCGTAGTAATGATCGCGTTTTACATCAGTGTCGTAGCATCATTGTAAATGAATGAAAGCATTCTTGCTGTTCAAGCTCATAATTTATTGAAAGAGTAAAGTGAACAGTGATGAATTCAGTTGAATGAGTAAAAGAATGATTGTAAAATCTATCTACTAGACAGTGACTATACACTGAATGTTTTCTGACATTAAACTCAATTAAATCATCTCGTTGATGTCTGTTTATATCTTTATTCTATTGAGTTCTAATGACTGTGCATCTGTCATCGCTATTTTCAACATCTGTCTTAGTTGTTCATGACACTACTAAAGTGCATTCGTAGAAAAGATTTAATAGATTGTCAACAAGCAAAATCATGAATCACTTGCTTTCATCAAGTTTGATCTTTGCGATCTTGAAATCTTCGCAGTATTTCTCTGTTCAAAGATCAATAAATTCGCGTAGTTGATATGCTTGACGAAGCATCAAGTATGTAGAGTTTCAACAAATGCAAATATCTTGTATCAGTTTTCTAAATCTTTTGTCATTCTGCTCTTGAAAAGCTCTAAAGCGAATCAATCACTGAGAAGAGTCGTTAACAGCTATTGTCAGAGCATGAATCTAATTTCATGATTAATAAATGCATTACTTTTTTGTATTATCATTCAAAGCAATATCTTTTTGATCACAACAGATAATCATCTGCTTGTCTCAATATCTTGCACTTGCTCATTCTTTAATTGAGTAATAACATTATCAGTTATTGTCTTTGATTCAAGAGCTTGAATAAAATCTTGAGTCACAAGATTGATGATGTGAGTCAAGCAATTAATGAAATTCTGTGTTCTGTTTCATTGAAACTTGCAACGACTCATGATCTTTTCAAGTTTTTCTTTCAAGATACTATTATTGCTCGCATTATTGATAATAATCTTGAAAAGCTTGTTCTTAATAACGTAGTTCTTCAGAATTTTCATTAGCTTCATCATCAATTGACAATCAATATGCTCAATATCGAGAGACGTAAATTCAATAAGATGTTCACGAAACTGAAATTTGACATTAACTCAGTATATCAACACTTTCAAGTACGCTACTCTTTGAGAACTAGATCACACGTTCAAAGCAATAAAGACACGTTGTGACTCTTTAAGATTCATTCTGATCTGATCACAAATATTCTTATAGTGAGAGAGAATCATAGTTATCATCTTTGTGCAATGCACAATCTGCAGATCTGAACGAAGCATATGTAGCAGCTTTCAAAATTGCTTGTTATCAATGATTTGAAAGAATAGATTCAAGTCAACAAAGATCTTGCATAATTAATCTTTTCAATTCTCTTGATTGAAGACAGAGACTAACTTGATATGACTTTTCTTCTAATAGTTTGTCAATTTTGCATTATCAATTTGCATTATCAGATATGACTTACTCGTTCAAAAGTCAGTTCAATCTATGATTGCAAGTGTTTGCGTTTTCGCTCTGTCGCTGTGCAAAAGTCTAATTCAAGATGCTTTTTCATAGCAGACGTGCTAAAACTATCAAAAGCTGTAGAATGATTCATAATCTTATTGCAGATTGTGCATGAGATTTTGAGCAATTTTTCAACTATCGAAGTCAACTGTATAAAGCGATCTCATATATTGAATTACTTATCGTCTTTGACTTTTTTGAATCAAAGTGAATTGACTGTCTTTTTTTAAGTCTTGTTTTGAATACTCTTGATAACAAAGATTTGAAATCATCATCGTAGAAAAGAGTCATCTGTATTCAAAGTTCATTGAACATACTCACTATTTTCTCTTATCTTAAGCTGTGAAAAATTCTGGTGAATTTTATTCATCACTTCTTGTCTAATCTTCTTCTTTTTAAAATAATGTGAAAGTTTCATAAATCTTTGATTGAACAGATTGAAAGTTGTCAGCGAACTAAACATTCTGTTGTATTGTAGAATGATTTGTATTTGCAACGCGACAATAGTAGTGATGAATAGCTTGAAGATAATATATAGAGCAATGAGTAATGCGAAAAGATAATGCAATTTATTGCAAGAAAACAACAAGCGAACATGTTGTTCTATGTTTCTATTCTTAGCTCTCTTGACGTCAAGCTTGAATTCTTGACGAGTCGAGTTGAGTTGACTCAACTGCTACTCGAGTCGCGTTGAATCGAGTTGAAAATATGCTCAACTCGACTCAAATTGAGTTGAAAATGTGAGCAACTTGATTCAAGATTGATTTGAATTCAAAATGTCAACTCAATACTCGACTCAATGATCAGTCTAAATTTAACTACTTTTGTTACTTTCTTTGATGTTTACAAGTATAGAGTAATGTTATTTGAATTAATCAATGAACTTGCATTCTTTCAGCATTATATCAAGAATGTATTGTTTGACTGTCTGCACAAGTTTTGTCAAACATACTTGAATGATATTCTCATCTATAGTAAGATCTTGAAAGAACATAGAACTCATGTGAAAGAAGTGCTAGACAAGCTTCATGAAGTCGATCTGCAGATAAACATTGACAAGTGTAAATTCAAGATTCAGAAAATCTCGTTTCTTGAACTACTAATATTCATTAATGATCTGCGAATGAATTCTTGAAAAGTAGATGTGATTCGAAGCTGAAAAGTGTTGCGATCGTTGATTCATATGCAGATCTTCATTGACTTCTGCAATTTCTATCGATGATTCATAAAGAACTTCTCAAAGATTGTTTGATTCATGATAAAGTTAACTTGAAAAGATTATCTTTTTGAATGAACAGAGATTTGTCAGATGATCTTTGAAGAACTGAAGCAACAAGTGATGACAGCTCTCGTTTTGAAGCATTTCAACTTAATCAGAGAAGCTATTCTGAAAACTGACTTTTCAGACTATGTCAACGACAAAGTATTATCTCAGTATGATGATGAAGACATTTTACATTCAGTGATCTTCTACAACAAGAACATGATTTTCGCAGAATGCAACTACGAGATCTATGACAAGAAACTGCTGATCATTATTTGCTGCTTGAAGCACTGATGCTCTGAATTGAAATGTACAGATATTTCAATCAAGATTTTCATCAATCATCTGAATTTGAAGTACTTCATGATGATCAAAGAACTGATCAAACAACAGACTAAATAAGCTGAGAAGTTATTTGAATATAACTTCAAAATCATATATCAGTCAGAAAAACAGAATCTGAAAGTCAACACGCTGATCAGAATGTCAGACGTCAAGTCGATTAAAGCAAATGATAATCAAAAGCTATATCAGCATCAGATGCTATTGTCAGAAAGTAAGTTTGAATTGCAGTCAATAAAAGCTGATCAAGAAGATGATCAGAAAGCTGATCAAGATCTGACTCAGAATCTGACTCAGATTCAAAACTCAAATCGAAAGCTAATTAAAATTTGGTCGAAGAGATGATTTCTATTTAGAATCAAATTATAGTTGAAAATTGAATAAATCAACTGTGCTTCAATATTTGAATAATCATGAAACAGAACAGAAAAACTTGTCAAGATATTAATCTAAACAATTGCAAAGTACTTGATGAAGTACTCTGAAAAGATGACAGACTATGAATTTTTCAGTCAATGATCACTTGATTGATAAGAAAAGCATATAATCTTTTGATCAGTGATCATTCTAACATGAATTGAACGTTGAACTTGCTGAGACAGTCATATTGCTGATCGAAGATGAGAACAACGATTAAGCGCTACATTTGAAACTGTTACGTTTGTCGTAGATCAAAAGCATCAAGAGATTGAATCAATGAACTGCTGAAGTCATTGCTCATATTCAAGCAGTAATGACAAAACATATCATTAAACTTCATTATTGATCTATCAGAAAGTGATGAAAACAACGTGATTCTGACAGTCATAGATTGATTGTCTAAGAAACAACGTTATATATTGTGTTGATCAGATGACGAAGAAATCTTCGCAGAACAAACAATCAAGCTACTGTTGATATGAGTCTTCAGAACTCATGAACTATCAAGATCAATAATGTTCGATCGTGATTCACAATTCATATCGATTGTCTAAAAGTCTTTATGCCTGAAACTCGACATCAAGATGAAACTATTCACAGACTATCATTTGCAGATTGATAATCAAACAGAAAGAGCGAATCAGAATGTGAAATGATATCTACGAAGCTATTGCTCATATATGCAAGATGATTGATTCGTCTGATTATCTATGATTGAATTCATTAATAACAATGCTATTTCGTCGTCAATTGAACAGTCAACGTTCTTTCTGAATAAGAACTTTCACTCTCATATGAGCTTCGATTTGAACTCAATCGAATATGAGATCACTTAAGCTAGAATCAAAGCAGACAAAGCAAAGAATATATTTGAACATATGAAATAATCACTAGCATTGATCAAGCAAGCTTTAGCAAGAGTTAAAGTCACAATGAAGAAACAAGCTGACAAGCATCGAAAGAAAATGATTTACAAGATAAATGACATGATGTTTCTGAATTTTAGAAACATAATGATCTCACGATTGTCAAAGAAGCTAGACGATAAAATACTAGAACTTTTCAAGATTTTGATTGAGATTGAACATGCATATCAACTGAAACTGTCGTTGACTATGAAGATTCATTCAAAGTTTGCATCAAATCTGCTGCAACTAGATTCAAAACACGTCTTAAAAGAACAACGAAATGAGTTGTCTGATTTTATAGTGATTAAAGACGAAGATGAATGAAAAGTGAAGAACATATTGAACTTCAGACACTATGAACGAGACAAATGACTACAATATCATGTCAATTGAAAAGAATACGACGTCAATCTACATTAATACAACGTCGATGAAAGTGAATTCAAAGATTGCTTGAAAGTCATTAATGACTTTCATGAATGTTATTTGAACAAGTCAAGATAGAAATCAACTCAAGAAAGATCAACTGAACTGCAGCAATGAGAACATTGCTAAATGAAGAAAGAAAGTAATGTTGCAAACGTGCATCTTAAGTTAGTCTAACATAGATCATGTTAGACTATCATAGACTAGTACAGAGCTGATGTTGACACGTTAGTGATCTAGCACATCTTCGTGAGTATAAGACTCTTGATGTGTTTCATCTTCTTTCTTTTTTAGCTTTGAACTTCTAGTTAGAATACACTCATATGATTCGCTTTATGCAGACTCATAACAAATAAAAACTTTGATAATTCTTGAAGTAATTTTTCACAGATGATCAAGTCATAGCAAAGAGTTGACGATTGAGCGAAGAGTGATGCTTAACAGTATGTAATGAGATTGCTGTTCTAGTGTTTTAGTCTTCAAAGAAGAATGTTGCTGATTTGAAAAAGTTTTTTTGTGATTCTCAAGCAATCAATGAAAATTCTTTATCATTGATTCTATTAATCGATTTTAACTGATGCTACTGACTGAGCGATAAATTCTCTAGCAATCACATAATCATATATTCTCATTGATTCTATTAATTTCTTGATGTTGTTCTGTCTTTCAATGTCATTGATCATCAGATACACAAATTTCTTTATACTTATTTTATTGTCAATTGAGTGAATTTGAATGAATATAAAAATCAGTATCATGTGATTAATGAATTCTTAAAGTAATGTTGAGATTATGTCTAAATATTCAATTTAATCATGTCGTGAGTGAAATGTTTGATTCAATAAAGATAATTATAACTAAGACTTTAAGAATACAGAAGAAAGAAGATACAAAAAACAAGAAGAATACACTTTATATAATAGTTACTCAGATCGATGCTAGTCTCAAAGAAAACATGTTGAAACATAAGAAAAATGTTGATTCAAAAGATGTTTGCAATACAAAGAAATGTGTTTGTTATAGAAATCTGTTGATCACTCGTAATACAAAGAAGTGTGTTTGTTTAGAAAATAATAAAAGCTGATGTAGAAGATGCTAAAGAATGAAACAGATGCTGAGTTAGATTTAAATCAGATTTCGATCAGATTACTAACTAGTTTTAATCAATATACAGTGAACTTACTAACGTTCACTGTGAATTGATTAAAGTTTAATCTTTGACACATTCATAACAAACAGCAATGTTTGAACATATCTATGATCAGAATGTTCAACTAACTATGTTTATCATGCGCTTGCATTTAAAGAATCTCTGCGCGCTAAAGAAATCTTATTGATTTTCATGAGTTGATATGAAAAGAATTTTGATATTGATATCAGCAAAATCAAAATTCAATATCACTTTCTTTTAATGATTGATTGATTGTTTGAATTCAATGTTTTGTAATTGATAGCTGTCAGAACTCAGATTTATGAAAGTCAAAGCTTTTCAAAGAATAAAGAATAAACATGAGAATTATTCTTCAACACTATCATTAACTTTTCAAACGAGAATCTGAATCTATGAGAATCTTTATCGTCGATTCTCAGAGACATTGAGTCTATGAAAATCTTTATCATCAATTCTCAAAGACTCTGAATCTATCAAGAATTCAAGTCACATACAATCTTTGATGTTTCATCAATGATAAGAATTTAAGTCACATACAATCTTTGATGTTTCATCAATGATAAGAATTTAAGTCACATACAATCTTTGAGAAATCTCACATGAGTTGCATGTAATCTCGCTTGTCTCATTAACAATGCTTGAGCTTAGTCTTCTGAGTATATAGAGAAGAGTTCACTTTTGTATTTCGTAGTCTAGTGTTAATTCTTTATACAAATAGATATTACTAAGCTACTATCAAATTTGATCATATTATCTATGTGCATATTCTTTAGTGTGATTGCACGTTTCTTGAACTACTTACAATTTTAACACTCTTCTTTATTGCAAAGACAATAGTTCATACAATCAAAGATAAATTAATATTGCTGTTGATCTTCTTGACGCAATTCGCAATTCAATTCAATTCAAAAAAAAAAAAAAAAAATCTTGAACAAAAATTCTTCGTCATGACATTCAATCTTCGAAGCGAGTCTTAAGTTCTTTTCATTCTCAAGATTTTCTTTCTTCTCGCTCAAGCAATCATCATCATCGATGTCACAAATCTCAATGTCAAAGAAAATGATATTCTATTTTCTAGAATTTCTGATCAAGTTACAATTCTTCTTGACGCTGAAATCTCACTTTCTGAAAGTTTTATTCACATGTTTTTTAAGAGTGTCACTTTTCTCATTTCAGTCATTCTTGCAAAATCGAAAATCATCTCATCTGTCTTGATCATCAACAATCACATGAAGAAACATTATCTGAACTCAGCGAAGACTCTGACACAGCGTCAAGCAATCATCATGAACATCATTATCTCATCACTTCATTCTTTCTCAAATTATATAAACATCATCATAGAAAGTTTATTAAAGACTCAATATCATGCAGTCTTGAACGAGAAAATTAGAAGCATTTATGTGAATGTGAAAAGAGAAAAAAGACAATACACACTGCTTCAAATCAGAATGAAAGTCGTTGAACATAAATCTTCTTCTGTTACTTTCGCTGAGTTTCAATTAATTATCAAGAACGTGAAAGTCTTGCAAAGACAGCAGAACTACTTGAAGATGTACATTCAACAAGAAGCACTTTTCGTTGAAAACATTATTCTGCTGAAGAATTTGAAGCAAGTTTCTAACACGTTGAACTTTGAATACTTCTCAACATGATGAAGTCGTGCATTCAATCATCTCGATTTGAAGTTTCGCAAGAGAGTTGTTATCAGAGTTGTAAAAAGCTTCTTCAATGATAATTCTCTTAAAAAAAGAACAGTCATTCTTAAGATAATCTTCTCAAAGAAGTTTTCAAACAAGAAAAAGCATGAATCTATCATTGATGAGAATCTAAAGTTGTTTCTTCAAAAACTGAAGTTAAACTTCGTTAAGATGAACTATGTCAAGAACGATGACAAGCTTGACTATGCTACTGAATATGTGAAAGTCACAATGATTCATTATCTTCAACAGATGAAAGAGATGATTGAGAAGAAAGATCATAGAATTACTTGAGCAGAGTTTCTTGAGACTCTTCAGAAGTGCTTGCTTGACGCAGAGTTACTTCAGAATTCAAGCGAATGACATGTGAAACATCATTACAAAAAGAAGCAATCAAACTTGTGTATCATTCTTTCTTGAACTCAACAAGATACATTTTCAAAATCATGTTAAAATCATGAAATTCAAGAAAGTTCTTTTATTTAGATTTCTGAGTGAACTACTTCTTCTTGATAAAGTCAAGCTAACAGTATTAACTTCTACTCAACGAAGCAAAATGTCTTGTCAAGAATTAATGAAGTATATTAATATTCAGCATGCATTGAATGAGACGCAGCGAGATTAACATCTTAAGACGAACTCGTTCTTTGAGAATCAATCACATAAGAAGAGTCAGCAGAAAAGTAATAGTTGAGAAAAAGAAAAATACTCTGATGATCAATCAGAGTAATGAGATTCAAGAGTGAAAGAAACAGTCTCTTGAGAAGAAAAACATCATCACGTCAATGAAGAGACGTGCATCAGATGCGAGTTCAGAAATCATGTGAAAGCAAATTGTTTGAATTCATGATTCGTCTTTTCAGAAGCTCTCTCTGTTCTCAACAACATTTTCATTATCAATGTCTTGAAAAAAGATCTAGCTTGATAAATTTCTCTCATCTATTGACTGTTAAAGCAATGAAAGCAACTGCAAAGTATGAAGTTCAATAAGTCAATTCAATCAGTCAACTATCTGTTGAACTGAACGTGTTAATGATGACAAAGAATTCAAACTTGTTGACAACATCATTCATTCTTAGAATCAAGATCAAGTTAAGCTGTTTTAGCTTTATTGAAACTCAAGCTATGATGAACATTGAATGTATGCTGAACATGATTCATCACAGTCTTGTAAAACATTTGAGCAAGATTGAAAATATTCACTTGCGAAAATTCAAAGAAATCTTCTTCAACTATAAGTCAATGCAATTGCACAAGACAATCATGCTTGACATGATCATTCAGAACTTTGATGATAATGACTTATGCATCTTGAAGACTTTTATCATCGTTGAGTATGCTTTTGAAGATCTCATGCTAAATCTTTCATTCTTTGAAAAACACAATCTTATACATGAGTTTGCTCATTGACGCTTATGCTGAAGAATTTTGTGTGCTCAGAACGAAAGAAAGAGAAAATCTTATCAAAAGTCAATTTTATATTCATGTTACAAGACTTTTCATCAAGCAAGACTTGCGTCAAGTCTCTTTGCATGCAATATTCATCAGTCAGACTCTATGAAAGAAGTCACACTCAAGTTTCTTTGCAAATGTAATTGTCAGAAGAAATGAGAAGCTTTGAATGATCAATCGCTTCAAGACTTCGAATAACAGCATATGAGAATACACGTTCATTCACTTCTAGATGCTTTGTATGACTTTTTGAGTTTCTTAGCAATAAAGAAGAATTCTTGATTTCAACAGCACAAGAACATCACAATCAAGAATTCTTTAGTCATTTTGAAAGAGTTCAAGAATTTCACGAATCTCTTTATTTAAAAAGCTAAGATTCTTTCAGCTCATGATTTTCATGATCATGTTATTTGCATCGAGAAAAGTCGTATTGCTTTCTGAGATTTCTTGTACAATCTTTTTGCAATTGAACTCATTGCACAAAAGATGTATATCGAGAAACAGCTTTAAGCAAACATGATACAATACTTCATTTCTTCAACTGAAATGTTTATGCTTTTTACACTCAAAAAAGATAAAACACTGCAATCATGCATTGACTATCAAGAACTCAACATCATCATTCTTAAGAATAAATGTCTTTTCTTGCTGATTGATGAAGCTTTGAATCATTTTGCAAACGTCAAGTTCTTTATCAAGCTTGACATCAAGAACGCGTTCAACAAACTTTGCATACAAGAAGAAGATGAATGAAAGACAACATTTCATATGAGATTTGATTTATACAAGTATTTCATGATGCTCTTTGATTTCATCAATGCATCAACTTTCTTTCAGATCTATATGAATCAAACTCTGTTTGAATTTCACAACATCATCTGTCTCATTTATTTGAATGACATTCTGATATTCAGCAAAACTTGCAAGAAGCACATTCAACATGTATGATAAATTCTTGAAAAACTGCAAATTTTAAAGCTGTACATTAAGCTCTTCAAATGCAAATTCTTCAAGAAGAAGTTATTCTTTCTAGAATATAAAGTAGAAAAAAGAGAAATTTCAATGAAGAAAAATCGAGTGCAAATCATTCAAGATTAATCACAATCAAGAATGATGAAAGAAATTCATGTTATGAATGTATCAGAATTGATTAAAGCTAGTCAATGATTTAGTCAAGATCTGATCTAGATCTGATTCAGGTTTAACTCAAATATGACTCAGCATCTTTTCTTTTTTCTAGCATTTTCTAATCAGCTTCTATTGTCTTCTAGACAAACACACTTCTTTGTGTTACAAGTGATCAACAAATTTCTATGACAAACACATTTCTTTGTGTTGCAAACATCTTTTGAATCAACATCTTTCTTATGTTTCAACACGTTTTCTTTGAGACTAGCGTCGACCTGAGTAACTACTATATAGAGTGTGTTCTTCTTGTCTTTTGTATCTTCTTTCTTCTGTATTCTTAAAGTCTTAGTTATAACTATCTTTATAAATCAAACATTCTAATCACGCACGCACTCTGATTAGTTTCTAGACATGATCTCAACATTACTTTAAGAATTCATTAATCACATGATACTGATTTCATTACTCATTTAAGTTCACTTGACTGACAACAAGATGAGTATAAAGAAATTTGTGTATCTGATGATCAATGACATCAAAAGACAGAACAACATCAAGAAATCAATAGAATCAAGAAATTAAGATCTTGCATTGCTAGAGAATCTACAGCTCATTCAGTACACGTTCGTTCAAATCAATTAATAGAATCAAGAAATTAAGATCTTGATTGCTTGAGAATCATCAAAAAACTCTCTCAAATCAGCAACATTCTTCTTTGAAGACTAAAAAACTAGAACAGCAATCTCATCACATACTGTTGAGCATCGCTCTTCGCTCGATTATCAATTCTTCGCTATGATTCAATCATCTGTGAACAATCTCTTTAAGAGTAATCAAAGCTTTTATTCTTCTGACACTACAGATTCAGTCATCTATTCTGAGCTATCACTTCGCATATTGAAATATCTTAGAATCGATGTCGTATGAAAACATTGATACTCTTTGTCTCACTCTCAGACTTTCGATGAATCTCATGAAGCTTCTACTTCATGAAATATAAAAAATGTAAAGCAGTTACAACACTGAGTTGAACAAGACTCAGAAGTTTTTCTAGAAGATTTGAACAGTCTTCAAACTCAACAAGATCTAGACGTGAAAGATTGTGAGTTATTTGACAAGATATCAAGTGAACAAATATGAAAGACTCATTTCGAGAAAATGAATAAAGTCAAAGAATGCTTGAATCAATTAAATCAGACGTTTTGAAACCAAGTGACTGAATTGCAACATCAACTGCGATCTTTTAAAGAAGTCACTTCTTCTTCTTCTATTCTGTTCAATTTCTTCAAGCGATTTCAAAAGCTTTCAAATTCATCTTTGTTTACTGATGAAAAAGAATCTATCTAAAATGACTGATAAGGAAAAATTCGTGACAAGCTAGAAATCAACGTCGATCATTTTGACAACAATAAAGTTATATTAGTCTACATTCATTCTTGAATCAGCGAAGACGCAGTCAAAGTCACTTTAGTCAGACGTCAGCGAGATTCATTGAATCTCTATTCAATGATCGACGATCTACTAGATGAACTTGCTCAGCTATATGATGATCTCGACAAAGAGACAAACTTTCAAAGAAAGTATGCTAATCTCTCTCAAGAAAAAAGCAAATTCAGCAACTTCTATTCAATGTTTCAACGTCTGTTTTTCTATCTAGAGTATCACGAAAAGCAATTGATCATTAATCTACAAGACAAGATAGTTTATCGTCTTCATGCAGCTTGAAGTAGTCAGCTGATTCAGTCAGAATCTCTCAATAAAATTCGTAGTTACCTGATTCATTTGAACAATGAGCATTGAGTCATGAATGACATCAAAGAAAAGAAATTTCTGATCAAGATCAGAAAGCAAGTCATCTTTGCTGAGAAGTGAGATTCATTGAATCTTTATAGAAAGATCAAAGTTATCGTATCAGTCAACTCATCAAAACCGCGCGACGCGACTTTGACTAGCGTCAAAGAGACAAATCTACAAACTGAAAGTTGTTTCATTTGTCATAAGTCAGATCATTTTTCTAGAGAGTGCTCTGATCAAACTTCGAGAATCAATGCATTAGAAGATGACGAGTTTGATTGATTTACATTGAACTTTGAGTCAGATTCTGATTCAAAAAACTAGTTATTTCTTTCAGAGTCATTAAAGAGACAAAGATCATATTTTTGTGCAGTCAAATCGAAGTTCTATTGAAAGAAAACTATTTTGAAAAGTCATTTCTGATCAATGCTTTTCTTATCTCTCAGAGCAATTCTTTCAGCCTTCGCTCTTTGATAGATAGTGATTTCGTCGTCTACACGCTGATACATGACAAGCTAGTCAATAAAGTATGTCAGAAACTTGAAATACAATCTATATTACTAGCAAAAAAGAAGTTAATACGAGACTATGATGAGAAGCTAGCTAGAAAAACTATTACTCATAAGATTCTACTCAATCTCACGATCGAAAGTCATAAGAAATTGACTATGTCAATGCTGATAGCTGATATCGAGCATCATAAAGCTATATTGAGCAAACTTTGAATAAACAAAAATGAAATATTATTGAACATGAGACATGATACTATCGTATTCTCTGATTAATTAGATATTTCTATTTCGGTTTTTTTAATCTCGTCAAATACAAAGCACTCAAGTTAATCGCGATTCACTTTGATCTCTTCAGCAGCTCACAGCAAGATCTTTAAGTTGCTCAAGCACTCAGTTTCATTCATTCAGAAAGAGTCATTCTTGATTCAAAACATAGACGTCGTTTCTTTTTAAGCATTAATAAAACGAAAAAAGAAGAATCAGACAGAGATTTTTGCTATGTTCATCGAAAATATTGATAGGAAAATTGTCTATAACACTCAATGCAACCTAGATGTTCTAAACATGTTCTCTACTGATGAAACAGCTCAGAATCTAAAAGACATTAAAGTCAAGCTCTCATCAGAATATCAGAAGTTTCTAGACATCTTCGATCGAGCTCAAGCAGACAAGCTATCTTCTCATCGCTCTTATGATCATAAGATAGAGCTTACTAGTGATGCTGCGTCTTCTTGATGTCAAGCATATTGAATGTCTCTTTACAAGCTTCAGAAAGTGAAGAAATATTTGAACGAGAATCTTTTCAAAGAATTTATAATCTTTAGCAAAGTCTTGTATTTCTCACTCATTCTGTTCGCTTTAAAAGCAAATAAAGATCTACGATTCTGTGTTGACTATCAAAAACTCAATGCTATTACGAAAAGAAATCGCTATTCTCTATCGCTCATAAATGAGATGATTGACAAAATAGTTGGTTGCAAGCATCTGACTTGATTGAATATCATCTCAACTTTCAACAAACTACGAATGCACTCTGATAGTGAGAACTATACTATCTTTATTATCGCTTTAAAAGTGTACAAATCAAAGATGCTACTCTTTGAACTTATCAATGATTCAATCTCGTTTCAGTAGTATATGAATGATGTTTTATGAAACTTTCTAAATGACTTTTGTCAAGTCTATCTAGACAACATTCTGATCTACAGCAAAACTCAACAAGAACATAAACAACATGTTAAAATGATATTAAATCACTTACGAGAAACTGATTTACAGATGAATATTCAAAAGTGCGAATTTAATGTAGAAGAAATTGTCTTCTTAGAAGTCATAGTATCAGAACAAGATCTTCGTATGAATTCTATCAAGATGAAAGTCATAGTCAACTGAACTACGTTGATCAACCTAAAAGAAGTTCAGAGCTTCGTGAAATTTGTTAACTTTTACCGTCGTTTCATTAAGAACTTCTCAAAGCTAGTCAAATCATTCATTCAGCTGACTAGAAAAAACACGTCTTTTGTTTGAAACAAAGCTTGTGTTCAAGCTTTTGATGATTTAAAGAAACAAGTCAGCTCAATCTCAGTTCTACAACATTTCAATTCAAAATGACAGACTATTCTGAAAATTAATGCATCTGACTACGTCAAAGATGAAATACTATCACAGTACAATGATGAGAATGTTCTTCACTCAGTAGCATTCTACAGCAAGAGCATGATTTTCGCTGAATGCAATTATCACATTTATGACAAGAAATTGCTAGTTATTATTCAATGCTTTGAACACTGAAGACTTGAGCTAGAATGCACAGAGCTGCTCATTCAGATGTTCATCAATCATCAGACTTTGAAAATCTTCATGAAAAACAAACAGTTAACTTGACGTCAAGTCAATTATCTAAACATTTTATTTGAGTTTAACTTTCAAATCATTTTTCAATCAGGTAAAATGAACACTAAAGTTGATGCTTTAATCAGAATGTCTCTGATTGACGTTTCTGAATCAACTCAGCGTATTGAAAATCGCTATCAGATCATTCTGACACTCAATAAAGTAGATATTCTAGCTATCAAATCTGAAGTTGATCTCTATCAGTGAGTAAAAGATGTCAACAAGACAAATGAGCTTTGCAATGAGTATAAACAAGCTATAAGCGAAAACAAGCTCAAGCTACATAGCACTGAATTGAAGCACTGCAAGATCATTGACAACGTTTTGTTCAAAAAAGATCTACTGTGAGTTTCTGAAAATATGCATACGAAATTGCTAAAGAAAATTCATGATCAGTCTTTCATCTTTCACTCTGACAATTGAAGAACTATTGATCTAGTTCAACGTTTCTACTATTGATCAAATCATCAAGCAACGATTAAATGTTACATTCGAAACTGTCATGTTTGTCAACAAAGCAAGACATCTAGAAATAGTATCAATGAACTTCTTCACTCTCTTTCGATTTCACAGAAATGCTGAAAAGATATAGCTATGAACTTCATCATTGAGCTATCTCTATCAGAAGATTATAACGTCATTTGCATAATCATATGTTGTTTCATCAAGAAACGTCACTATGTTTTCTGTCATTGAGAAGACGAAAGCATCTCAGTCGAAGAAACGGTTTAAATCATGCTATGAAACGTTTATTGACTTCATGATTTATCTAGTTCTATTGTTTTGAACAAAGACTTTCAATTCATATCAACAATGTGACAGAGTCTTTGTAAGTGACTAAGAATCACAGTCAGTTTATCAACAGTCTATCATTCTGAGATTGATAATCAATTGAAATGAACTAATCAAGATGTTGAACGCGAATTAAGAATCTACTGTAACTACATGCAGAATGATTGAACGAAATGACTTCTCATGATAAAATTCAGCGAGAATTTCAATATCTTCTCAATTATCTCAATGACTTTGTTCTACTTCAATAAGAATTTTCACTCTTGAATGAGTTTCGATTCAGATACAATGAACTATGAAACAACTTGTGAACGTCTTAAAGCTAGAAAAGCAGACGATATTATCATTCAAATGAAAGAACTTCTTATCTTCAATCATCAGCAATTGAAAAAGATGAAGCAAATCATCGAAGCTCAGATCAATAAACATAGACGAGACATCATCTATGAAGTAAACGACTGAGTTTGATTATTCTCTAGAAACATAAAGACAACTAAATCATGTAAAGATTTGAAAAACAAACAGCTAAAACTTTATCAAATCACTGTCAAAGTTGAAATCTTCTATCATCTTCATCTATCAATAAGCATGAAGCAGCTGCATTCAATGTTCAGCTTGAAGCTATTACGTTCTTATTCTCAAGACTCATTATCAGAACAGCATTTGAAATCTTCTAAATCATTGACAATCAAAAACAATGATCATTAAGAGATAAATGACATTTTGAACTCTAGACGCTATCAAGATCGAATACAATACAAGGTCAAATGAACAGAACTAGATTGAGATGATGAATGATACTATGTTGATAAAGAAAAATTCAAGAGCTTGAAAGAAGTTCTAGTTGAATTTCATAAACTTTATTCAGACAAGTCACACTAAATTGAAAAACAGTGAAAGTTTGCATTTCATTTGTTCTATTCATGCGAACATGAATTTTCGAAGAGAAAAATAATGTTACAAATGTGTCAGAATTGATTAAAACTAGTCAATGATCTAGTTGAGATCTGATCTAGATCTGACTCAGATTTGACTCAGATATGACTCAGCATCTTTTTTCTTTTCTAGCATCTTCTAATCAGCTTCTATTGTCTTCTAGATAAACACACTTCTTTGTGTTACAAGTGATCAACAGATTTCTATAACAAACACATTTCTTTGTGTTGCAAACATCTTTCAAATCAACATCTTTCTTGTGTTTCAACACGTTTTCTTTGAGACTAGCGTTGATCTGAGTAACTACTATATAGAGCGTGTTCTTCTTGCCTTTTGTATCTTCTTTCTTCTGTATTCTTAAAGTCTTAGTTATAGTTATCTCTATAAATCAAACATTCTAGTCACGCACGCACTCTGATTAGTTTCTAGACACGATCTCAACAATTCAAATGTTTCTCGACTTTGTCAACTTCTATCATTGATTCATAAAAAACTATTCAAGTATAGTTTCGTTCTTGATTGATTATCTCAAAACAGATCTCTTTTCTAACACAAAAAAAAGATGCATTCTTAAAGATCAAATGAAGCAAATTGAGTTCATTAACAGTGCTTGAAACGTCTTTCAGAAGCTGAAAATCATCTTTGCTTAAAATGTTGTTCTTCAGCACTTCAATTTTGTAAATGTCATAAGACTGAAGATAAATGTCTCTGAATTTGCAGAAAGAACGATGATGTCTTAATAAACAAAGATCACACTTGAGAATCTACACTGATACTCAGTAGTCATCTGATCGAGAAAGTGACAATTGATTGAACGAAACTATGACATACATGATCAGAAAATGCTGATGATTGTTGAAAGCATGAATCATTGAAGATATTATCTAAAAGAGACTTGACATCAAATAAATGTAATCAGTGATCATGCAAATCTTCAACACTTCATAACAACAATCAAGCTTTCTCACAAACAGATGAAGTGAGTTAACAAGCTTATTACATACAACTTCAAGATCTTTTATTAAAAGAAAGTAAGTAACTTTGTTGATGATTCATTAAAAAGACTTAACTATGAGAAAGATTTCAATGCAGATGAGAGAAAGTTCAATCATGACTTAACATACATAAGAAAACTCTTCAAAGATTTCTTGAATCAGTCAATGTTAACTTTCATTATTTTCACTTAACAGTTCAAGATTCTAAGCATTAAGAATCACGAGAAAATAGTCATTAAATCATTTAAAAAAATCATTAATTTATCAGTGTTTGCAAAGAGAATCAGAAAAGTTTGAACTCTGAAGAAATTCTCAACTGCTGATGAAAAGTCTCAATGATGATTTCAAAACATCATTATTTCTCATCAGAAGAACATTTGTTCTCATGAGAATATTAAGTCAACGTTTACTACTATTATTGAAACTAGAAAAAACATCTGTTCTTGCAAGAACATTAAGTTAATGTTTACTACTGTTGCTGAAACTAAAGAGAACATTTGCTTTTGTAAAAACATTGAGTCAACGTTTATCATTATTGCTGAAACTGAGAAAAACATCATTCAAATGAGATGAAAATGCAGAAGAGCAAATTTTTCTGCTAAAAAGAGCAAATGTTTGATCATGAATCAGAGTGAGAATTCAACTATATATCATTCTGCTGAGAAAAGCAAATATTTGATCATGAGTCAAAGCAAGAGTTCAACTATGTGTTGTTCTGCTGAGAAAAGCGAATGTTTGATCATGAATCAGAGCGAGAATTTGACTATGTGTTGTTCTGCTGAGAAAAGCGAATGTTTGATCATGAGTCAAAGCAAAGATTCAACTATGTGTTGTTCTGCTGAGAAAAGCGAATGTTTGATCATAAGTCAGAGCAAAGATTCAACTATGTGTCATTCTACTAAGAAAAGTGAATGTTTGATCATGAATCAGAGCGAGAGTTCAACTATGTGTTGTTCTGCTGAGAAGAAAGAATGTTTGATCATGAGTCAGAGCAGAGTTATGCATTGTTCTGCTGAAGAGAGAAAAGCTTTAATCATGAGAGAGAAAATGAATGCATCAGAAAGTTGTTCAATTGCAATTCAGAATGATTCAGATGAGACAGATGATGCAGTTTCAAAGAGCATGAGAATTCATAAACACTTTAATTCAAAGTCAATATGAAATAACATCGTGACTTTGAGCTTTATTGACTTTGCAAGCTATTCTTTCAAGAATCTGACTCAACTGATTTGCAAACAGCAAAAAATGAATCATTTCATCATCACAGTACAAGAATTAATGAAAAAAAAAAGTTCAAGCATATGCAATACTGAGATTGACTTCAGCATCTTCATGATCAACTGATCAAAGAAAATCATAGATGACATCATGATATTTTGAGAATTTATTTACATTTTTGCACAAAACTGTTACGAAGCATGTTGACATTAAATAGAGTCTAGTCAATAGACTCTAGAAATTTCAATATGTGAACAAGAAACAGCGATGTTTCAAATTGAAATATGCTGAAACATTTTATCTATTTAAGTTCTAGCAAATTGACTACTTCGCTTCTTTGTTCGCTCTACTATAAATACAGCTTGAAACTGTCTTCTTTCTTCTGTATTCTTAGTTTTCTAGTTAGAGCTATCTCTATTGATCAAACATTCTACTCAGCTATGCACTATCTCGCTGCAATGTGGTTAGATTCTAAGCATGATTTCAACATAAAACAAATTTAGAACAGAAGTCATGAAACAACATCATGATAGCTTTCTTGTAAAACATCTTGACTTTTGAAGATGTCTAAAGCTTGTTCAATGAATCTTCAACTAATTGTCTGCAAATAAGAACATTAAGAAATACTGCAAGATCTGTAGATCATGTCAGCAACATAAAACATTACATCACAGAATCTGAAAGCTTCTGAATAGTTTACTCATTTCTTGAAGAATATGAGAAAGCATCATAATAAACTTCATCATTGATCTTTCTGACAGCACAAACGTCTCAGATGTTTTCTACAACAGCATTATGATTGTAGTTGATCATCTTTTTAAGATGATGCACTACATTTCTATTTGAAAAACAATGACTGTTTTTGATCTGATCAATCTCTTTCTTGACAGATGTTAAAGATCAGCATAAAGCGAGTCATATGAATTTCATTTAACTAGTAGATAAATGCTAAGAAAGAAAAGTATTTACAGAATAGAACTCACAGCTTATATGTGTGTTTCTAATCTCTGTGCTAAACTCGAAAGAGTTGATGTCTTACACAGATGATGCAAAGACTTGATGACATCACTTCTAGCTTGAATGCTCACTAGACTCAATTAAAAATAATCGAGATTGAGAATAAATCAAGAATAAAGTCAAGAATAAATCGAGAATAGAGTCGAGAATAGGTCGAGAATAAAATCGAGAATAAAGTCAAGATCGTAACATTACTCTTTCTCTTCAACAATTCATGTTCACATGAATGTATTTTCTTAGTGAGCTTTTGTTGAATATTTGATATGAAAGTTGTTGATCATCTCTTGAGCATTCATAAATTCGTTGTCGTCAGCGTTGTATCAGTTGAGATCGTTGTCATAGCTTTTTCATTTAACTTAATATTGAAGTCATCTTCAATATCATCAAAAGTTCAATATATCATTGATCTTTCATTCATTCTCATCGTTTATCACTATTGATCTCGAAGATTCATTCTTCTGATCAGACAGAGAATCATCAACGACAGAATGAAAAAGTTCTGAATGAAATACATTATGTATACACATAGTGTCTGATAGTTTCAATTTATAAAAAAAGTCAATAGAATCTGTGATCTTAAATGAATCAAGCATTTTGTCATCTAGCTTTTTGAAGAATCTCGCTGTAACGATGTTTCTTTCGTTCAGAAACATCTTTGATTCAATCTTATAATTGATTTTCTTTCTATGCTTGTTAGCTTGTTTCATCATTTATTCTTGTGTTTTGATCAGAGCTTCGCGAGCGAAGATTAACATTTTGTTCATGTGATTGAATATATCTTCAATTCTGATGATCTGCAAGCGTTTGCAAGTGCTTTCATACTCAATGATGTCAGAATCGAAGCTCATACAAGAATGAAAACTCTTATTCATGAAGAAGAGAATCAAGAAGATGACTGAAAACAAGACGTTATTGTTGACAAACTCGATCATGAGCAATCACTTGAATCAGTCATTCTGCATGTATGAACAGAAAGAACGAAGATATCTTTTGACATTCTGATTAACTCATTCACTTTGATCATTGATCTGAAAATGATAAACGATAAACAATTGAAGAGAAATGCTCAGTCATTTGCAAAGAGACTTTCAGAGAATGAAAGTGAACTGAGTATCTCGATTGAATACAATAAAGCTTGATAAATCATGAGTTCAATATACTCACTGAATTAACATCTCAACTGTTCTTTCGACTGTAATATCTTCATCATCAATGATGCAAGAAATATAATGTCTTTTTTTTGACAATCTGCAAATGACAGTCAGAATAGCGTTGTAGTTGTACGAATCAGATAGATTAATAATGAAGTTCATGATTATGTCTTGTCATTGCTGTTTGAGTATGAGTAAAGAATGTAGTAATTCATTTGATTTATCTTTAGATGTCTTTGAGCGTTGACAGATATAACAGTTTCAAATATAATGATTTACTGTCTTTTGCATGAAAGATCAATAGTAGTTTCGTTTTATGATCTTCATGATTCTAAGAATGTCAGAATAATCTACTGAGAATTGATCATGCATCTCACAAATCAGATTCATTTGTAGAAGCTCGTTGAACGAGACTCATAGCTAACTATCATAGTACAAGATTTCATTCTGAGTTCAACAATTCTTCAATTTGATATCTTCATATTATGTCTTGTCTTTTGCTATTGCTTCGTGAAGTAGCGTACAATTCTCATCAATTTTACTATTCTCAAGAATCTGTTTATAGATTAATTCACTGATGTTTTTCTTTAGATCAGCAATTTTCATTTAATTCAACGTCAGAATAGTGATTCTTTGATAGCAAATGCACTCATTCTTGAAACTTCTGAGCATGACATTGACTCAATGAGTTAATGCATCGATCTTGATATTCTGCTTGTCAGATCAATACATTATCTTGAAGTTGAAGTCAGCGAGCTTCTGTACTCAACGCATTTATTATTTGCTAAGCTCTTTGTCTTTCATCAATGATGTGAGTGCTTGATGATCGATGAACATCTTGATAGAAATGTTGATTAACTTCAGTTCAGATTATCAATGCTTAAATGCTCAAATGATGATCAGTAATTCTTTATCATATATCTTGTAGTTGTATTCAGCAGAGAACAGATTCTTGCTATAGAAAGCAATCGAATGTAGAATTTCTTCGTCGTCATATTAAGACAGAACTTCATCATTGACGTAGTTGAATGAGTCAATTTCAAGAATAGTCTCATGAGTCTGATCAAAGTGACGAAGTATCAAAGTCTCAATCATACATCTCTTCATATAATTGAATGTTGTCTGATAGATCTCATTTCATTCAAATATGATCTTCTTTTGAGTAAGTTAAATCATAAGATGAACAATCTTCGAAAAGTTCTTGATAAAGCATCAATAGAAGTTGCAGAAGTTAATGAAGAACTGTATCTGAGTAAGATTGATGAAAGTAGATCATTCAACAATCATCTGTATCTTTCGAGAATTCATTTTTAGTCTTTTGATGAATATCAGTAGTTTTAGAAAGATGATTTTCTGCATATAAAACTTGCATTTGTTTATATCTATCTGTAGATCGATCTCTCGTAGTCTATGCAAGATCAATCATACATGTCGCTTGTGTTTCTTCAAGATCTTGCTGTAGATGATAATGTCATTTAGATAGATTTGACAAAACTGATGTAGATATTTGAACAACACATCATTTATGTAGTGCTGATAGAAAGCAGATTCGTTGATTAAATCAAAGAGCATTACATGATATTTGTATAAGTTGAAGAAAATAATAAAGATAGTCAAATCTTCACTGTTGAGATGCATGTGAAGTTTGTTAAACGTTGCAATAATGTTCAATCGAGTCAAATACTTGCTTTCTTGTATATGAGTGAGAATCTCGTCTATCAATGACAAAGAATAACGATCTCGTTTGATCAAAGCATTGAGCTTTCTATAATCTATGCAAAAACGCAGACTTTCGTCTTTCTTTTCAATGAACAAGATGAGCGAGACGTATGATGTGAAGCTGAAGAAAATAAACTCTTTGTTCAGATGATTGATCAGATACTTCTTTATTTTCTGAAGTTTGTAGTTGAACATTTGATAAAGTCTGCTTTGTAAAGATGTTTCTTCGTCAATTAGCTCAATCTTGTGATTATAGAAACGATGAGAAGAAAGCTGATCAATCATCGCTCGATCGAAGATGTCTAGATAGTCATGATATTTGAAGAGAAGCTTGACTTTGATCTGCTCAAGAGCTTCAGCGTGAAAGAGCTCATGCAGATTCACTTCTTCAAGCTTATTTTTGACTGTAATTATGAGTTGATCAATTTTCAAGATGATAACAGCAAAGATCTTCACGTCTGATCATTTGACTAACATTCTATAAGTCGCAGTTTCTATCATTTCAATGTTTGTTGAATCTGAAGTCAGTTTAGAAATTTTGACGTTAGTTAAAGTCGCGTCACGCGATTTTAACTATTCAATTTGTTTAACTGACTTCTCATTGAACTGATTGAAAGAGAATGATTTTTGACTAGATTGAGATGTAACAGAAGTAAAAGATCTCTTTAGTATATGAGTAAAAGTTAAGCTCTTTTGTTTCAATGTTGTTCTCTTGCTTAAGAGAAGAACAGTCAAGCGAGAATTGAAATTTGAAAATTGAAGAAAGTTGATTTGCATATTTATGACTAAATCTGTTTTGTTCATTCATGTTTTTTCTAGAATCATTTGATGTTGTTCTAATCAAGTGATCAACATAGAAGCAATGTCTACTGTATGATCTTGAATCGTTAGATTCAAATAAATGACATGAGTAATGAGTTTTTTTGCATAATGATTGTTGAATTCTCGTATTGACTTTGCTTTGATCAAAGTCAAAGACTTAATTTGCAACTGATCACAAACAATTTGCACAATCACTTCATCAATGAACGAATAGTTAGCAGCTTCAGTGTCAATCAATGATCTCAATGAGTAACTAATTTCATTGCTAGAAAGTACACATTCAGTAGTCAAAGATTCAGAAGCAAAAGAATCATCTGACATGCTCATCATTGAAGAAATTAACACATCTTTCATCACGTCTTTGATGAAAGTCACTAGTTTTTTGCCTCGTTATTCTCGAAAGACATTTTCTCATTCTCTTTATTCTCAAGAATGATTATCTCATGCAGTCAAGAAATGAAAGCTTAAGAAGTCAAGATGTTAATCTTGTTCTGAGAACAATTCTTGAACAAGTGATCTGATGCTTTGCATGTATAGCAGATAATTGATGTTCTCGCTCAATTGAGCTCAAGAATAGAAAAGATGATGAGTTTAACATAGTTGATTATCAAGATTAACAGTGCTGACGAGAGAGTAACGCGTTTGTCAGATACTGCAATGAATTTGACTGTTCATCGCTCGCTGCATAGCTGATAGTTGACTCGCTGTCTATTATTTACATCTTGAAGAAAGTTTCTTAGACGAGTGAGCGAGACAAAATTCTCAGAGCAAATCAATAGAGTGTTCTGCAAGCAATTATTGATTTTATTCTGAAGATCGTTCATCAGAGTGCAATCATCATAGTCAAGATAGCTGAATAGCTTCATGAACTTGAAGTAGAAGACATTGAAAGACTTGTCGATTTGTCTTAGAGCATTATACTCATGACAACACTTTTGATTCTTATCTATGTCATCATATATTTTCTTCAGATGCTTGAATAGCTTGTCAGTTGATATGTATGAATAAGAAACGTCATGACAACGTTTGATGAAGATGTGCTCGACAACATCACTCTTTAGCCTAAATATCACATAGACAATACGAATATTTTTAGTATCAAAATGATTGATATTTGTCTGAAGCTTGTCATCAATCTTGATTCTTCAGCTGTCTCATGTTGATTCATCTTCATCAATGAATATAAAAGAGTTCAAAAACTTGAAAGACTTATGATGATTGTTTTTGAATAAAGTGAACGTTTCTCGTTGAGTTCAATTCTTGATAAAAGCTCATGACTTAATGTCTTGATGTTCTTGAGACTGATCAGCTTGACGTTGTCTCTCTTTGAGAATCAACATCTCTTCTCATAGTTGAGTGTTGATCTCTTTTAGAGTGTCGATTGACGTGCAATTGATCTTTAGCTGATTCAATCTCTTGTTATGCTCGATCTGCATGAAGATTCAGTGCTCGATGCATTTCAGAATCATGTCTCGTTGAGCTTTAAGTTCGTTCAACATCTTGATAATCTTGTCAAGCTGACTTTCAACTCATTGACGTAATTGTTTCTTGTTCTTTATGTTTCATGAGATCTCGACTTTCTCGACTTCATTTGAGACATTGATAGATAGCATGAAAACTCATTTATTTGCAATGCTTCTAAGCAATTGAGCTAATCGTGATTCGACTGACTCAAAGTTGCATGTCATAATATGTGTGTGTAATGTAATGATAGATGTAAATTCAAAGAAGCTCTTTTAAATTTTCTGGTAAACAAATGAGTGCAAATTCAAAGAATCTCTTGCAAATTAAAAGTGATACAAATTCAAAGAATTTCTTGCGAATTTTCTGAATAAAAGAAGTAGATTATTTCATATCATCTACACGTCAATAGCAGAGTAGTTTGATGAGCATTTATCTAATGTTAGAAGTCAGCATAGAACGAGTCATATGAATGTCATTTAACTAGTAGATAAATGCTAAGAAAGAAAAGTATCTACAGAATAAAACTCGCAGCTTATATGTGTGTTTCTGATCTCTGCGCTAGACTCGAAAGAGTTGACGTCTTACACAGATGATGCAGAAACTTGATGACATCACTTTTAACTTGAATGCTCACTAAACTCAATTAGAGATAATCGAGATCGAGAATAAATCGAGAATAAAGTCGAGAATAAATCAAGAATAAAGTTGAGAATAGATCAAGAATAAAGTCAAGAATAGAGTCGAGATCATAACAACAGAGTAGTTTGATATCATGAAACTTCTGACAATATAGTCTTTGACAAAGACTTTGTATTTACATTGCACTTTTAAACGTTGCTGTGCTATCATCTTCTGATCAAGTGAAAACTTAGCATTGCATTTTATTCTTGCATTGATAATCAAATTAAAAGACAGAATCAAATTCTCAAGACTTATCTTCAAGCGTACTGCAATGATGTTCAGAATGATTGAGTTTATCTTCTTGTCATGATCGAGTTCTTCTACAATAACAGCGCTTACATCACAACATTGATAACGTCATTTTTTGCAGTTATAAAAAGACATTTGAGAATGAAGTTCAGCATCAAAAATTATTCAAAGAAATCAGAATCAGTCACGAACTACGTAATGAGAATGAAAAGACTGCACAAGAATCTTCAATACAGATTAGCAGAGACAAATGTTGACTACGTGACTCAGCATGATAAAAGACACTCTGCTAAAATGTATCTTGTTGATCAGTTAATGTGATTGAACATCAAGAACATTTAAATCAAGAAGTTTTTCAAGAAACTTGAAGTCAGAAAATATAAATTGTATAGAATTCTGAAGTGTCTGAGCAGACAAGTTTATCGTCTGAAACTGTCTTCAAAGATGTGCATACATTCAATATTCAATGTCAGTCTGCTGAAATCTTTCTGCTCAAGAAAGAAAAAATCGAATGAGTTGCTGATGAAGAATCTTGAGCTAGAGAAAAAGATACATGATAGCTGAGAGATTGATGACATACTGAGTAGTTGCATGCAGAATGATCAGTTGCAATATCTGCTTAGCTGAAAGAACTTTAAAGCTTCAGAAAATATCAGAAAATCATCAGACTGTCTTGATAACTGCAAGACTTTATTGAGATTCTTTCATTGCAAACATTTCATCAAGCTCGAAAGCAAATCATTAACATTATTACGAAAGATTCGAAGTATGCATAAGATGAAGTAAAAAGATTGATAGTTATCTAGCTATCACTAACAAGAAAAAGAAAGAAAAAAAATTCAACAAGACTTTCTCGCTCATTCATTCTCATTAATACTCATCTCAACAGTCTAAAAAGTCGTTAGCAGATGCATAAATCAATACATGAATAATTCACAAGTTTCATACAATAGATGTATCACTCAGTTTTCACTTTCTCTGAAATTCGAAAATTAATGATAGTAAACTCTTGCATCTATTAGTCAGACTGCACAAAACATGCATAAGTTGTCGTACTAACAGAATGAATGAAATAAGAAGCTCATATCAAAGCTCATTGCATTCTTCATCTCTTCAATGATAGACTGCGTGATCAACATCAAAGATGAGAGAAGAGAAGAAGTCATTAACAAAAATGAATCAGATGAGAATGAAATGTTTTTCATCTCTTCAATGATAGACTGCGTGATTGACGTTGAAGACAAGAGAAGAGAAGAAGTCATTGACAGAAATGAATTGAGCGAAAAGAATAAGAATGAGAACAACATTACAGAAAAGCATATTTCAATTACGACAAAGACATTCTGATCTTTCAAATGCATTGCAAGAAAAGTCAGAACACTCTGAGTCTGAATAATCAAGACAAATTAATTAATGTCATACTTCTTAACTTGTCTTTACAACTCTTCAACAACTCTCTTCTGTCTTATGATTCAACACAAAAGATCATCAATGCAAATCTCTTGTTCAACAATTAACTTTTGTATCTCTCTGCAACTAATAATGATGTTCTCAACGTCTTTCTTCATCTTGCTTATATCATCTCTGTTGATTTCTACATTTAGAACGAGAGAACGCAGTCTCTTTTCTACATAATCTTCAATTTCAAGAAACATCTGACTCTGATCTGAATTAAGAGAAAGATCACAAGAGACGATTTTTATTCTCTTGATTACAGATGAATCAAACATGATTTCAACAAGAAAAGAGTTTGAGCGAGAAGTGTTTAAATAAGATGAAGAAGTGCTCAAACAAGATGAAGAAGTGCTTGAATGACGTGAAGAAGTGCTTAATTCAGATGAAGAGAAAGCAAAGCTGATCAAAATGAGCATCAAGTTGCTTTTGAGTGCTTTAAAAAAGCATCAATTAATCATTGAATTTTCACATCTTGAAGCTACTGAAAATTATACTTACAACTTATACTTGCAATTTGTTTCAATAACGATGCATAGTGCGCATTTCTTGAAATTCTTTTCAATAGAAAACTTAATTTTTATGCAGTCTACATTTCTTTTCACACACTTTTTACATCTATTCAAGAATTGTATCATAATCTTTTTACTGTACACATTCAGAGCTGTTTTGTGATGCTGAGTTGATGACGTGAGATTTCTCATGTAGAAAGAAAGAGAGACAGATTTCTGATTAAAGATGACGTGAGAGTGAGAGAATTGAACGCGAGCAGCAGACACAGCGAGCGCGCTGACGCAAGATGAAGAATCAATAACGAAGAAAGCAAGCAAATGTGATGCAAGCACATTTCATGTTCTAAGAAAGAAATATGACGAAGAACTGTGTTGCTCACTTCTTTTAAACTTCTTCATCTTCATTCAAGATATCATCAGCTCATCATCATCAAATCAAGAAGCTGATTCATACTCATTATAATCATGATACTTGAAGAAATCATACAGAACTACTTTATAAAATGAATAAAAGATTGAGTAAAATAACAAGATGAAGATTGAATGCAAGAATGAAAGTTGAAGAAGAAAGAAAGCTGAAGATCATGCAGAAGATAAAAAAGATGAGTTGACAAAAATTCATTACTTCACAATAAATAAACATAAACATCAATGATCATCACTCTCGCGCTAGTCACAATAAACAACAGAAGCATTGCTCTTCTGTTCATTGTTTACTTCTACTATTTGATACTATCTTCTGCTTGTTGTCTGCTTCTACTATCAAGTATTGTTTATAGAAGATAACTTCAAATCGAGCAAATCTTGATTCTTACTACAATTGTCATCATGAGAATTCAATAGATTGATTGCGTCAAGTTGAGTACTTAAGTTCAGGTCGAGTATTCAACTCAAAAAGTATCGAGTTGAGTTGAAATTTTTTTGAAAAAGTGTTGAGTTGAGTTGAGAAGTTGAATCTGAGCACTCAAGTTGAGTTGAGAAGCTTGACTCAATAACTTGACTTAAAAACTCGACTCAATTCGACAAGATATTAGATAAATGTAAATAGCTTGATTGAACAGTCTTCATGATTCTCTTCATGACTTTCTATCATGTTTTCTCGTCATGACTCTCTATCAAAGTCAAATGATCTTCATGTTTTTCCTTCATGTTTTTCTTCATGTTTCTCTCTATGTTTCTCTCTATGTTTCTCTCTATGTTTTTCGTCATGACTTTCTTCATGTTTCTCTTCATGTTTCTCTTCATGTTCTTTGTCATGACTTTCTATCAAATGATCTTCATGTTTTTCTTTATGACTTTCTATCAAACGATCTTCGTGTTTTTCTTTAAAGCTTTCTATCAAATGATCTTCATGTTTCTCTTTATGACTTTCTATCAAACAATCTTCATGTTTCTCTTTATGACTCTCTATTAAAAGATAATGCAAAAAGGTAATGCAAAAGTCAAAAATCGGAAAATTTTCTATATTTAGCTCTCTTGACGTCAAGCTTAAGTTCTTGACGAGTCGAGTTGAGTTGACTCAATTCTCAGTTGAGTTGAGTCGCGTTAAGTTGAAAATATGAGCAACTCGACTTGAATTGAGTTGAAAATGTGAGCAATTTGACTCGATCTTGATTCAAGTTTAAAATGTCAACTTAAAACTTGACTTGATGATTAGTCTAGAATTCAAGCTAGTCGACGTGCATATGCTAATGAAAGAAAGCATCAAGATTGTTAAAACATTTGTAAAGCAACAGTTAAAATATAATGAAACAACGAGATAATTATCAGAATTCAGATCTATGAGAATCAGAGAATAAACATGAATGCTACTGCTGATTATTTAAAGACTTTACATGAGTTGCAGAAGATGCTCAGTCTACGTTTATGAAAATCAGAAGTTAAAGAATATGCTATCATCAGAATCTAGATTTACAAGAATCAGAAAATAGACACGAATGCTACTGTTGATTCTTTAAAGACTCAATGCTTGCGATCTGAAGAATAAAACAATGCACACGCGCTATCAAAAGAGAATCTTAAAAACACAATGATGCACAGCAAATTCTGATGTTATGCATTGCATGACATCATTGTTTCTCTTGCTTGCGATCGTTCATAATTCAACAATGAGAACATTGTTATTAAAAGAGAAAATAATTGTCAGAACTCAAATCTATGAGAATCAAAGCTCTTCAGAGAATAAAGAACAAACATGAGAACTATTCTTCAACGCTATTATTGACTCTTCAGATGAGAATCTGAATCTATGAGAATTTCTATCGTCGATTCTCAGAAACACTGAGTCTATAAGAATTTCTATCATCAATTCTCAGAGACTCTGAATCTATCAAGAATTCAAGTCACATACAATCTTTGACATTTCATCAATGATAAGAATTCAAGTCACATACAATTTTCAAGAAATTTCACATGAGTTACATGTAATCTCGCTTGTCTTATCAATGATGCTTGAGCTTAGTCTTCTGAGTATATAAAGAAGAGTTCACTTCTGTATTTCGTAGTCTAGTGTTAATTCTTTATATGAATAGATATTACTAAGTTACTATCAAATTTGATCGTATTATCTATGCGCATATTCTTTAGTGTGACTGCGCGTTTCTTGAGCTACTCACAATAGCAGCATGAATCTCATCACATTCATTGCAGATATGTTGATATGTACAACTAGAATAAATGCAGCTGTCATCATTAAACTTGTTGTGAGACGATGAGATTTCTTTATGTGAAACTGCGTAGTAGAAAATAATAAGATAACATTCTATTGATGATGAAACTAATTGCTAAGAAATGAAAGCAAAAGCTCGCAGAGTTTTCATCTTTTGTCAAGTTATTATTTCTATTCACTTGTTAATTTCTTTAATCTAATCTTGCAAGCTAGTCTTGCAAACATGCATTGTTCATACTTCTATAAAAAGATTGAAGTTACTACATTCATCAATTATTCAAAGTCATGTAACGCGATTTTGACTAGCGTCAAAAACATTAATCTACAAGCTGAAATCTGTTTCATCTGTCACAAATCAGATCATACTTCTAAAGAGTGCTCTGATTGATTTAAAGTTAATATCTTAAAAGATGATGAATTTAACTGTTCAAATTCTGAGTCAGATTCTGATTTAAAAAATTAGCTATCTTTTTCAGAGTCATTGAAAAGACGAAGATCATAACTTTGTGCAATCTAGTTGAAATTCTATCAGAAGAAAACTACTTTGAAAAGTTTTTTCTGATCAATGCTTTTCTCAACTCACAAAGCAAATCTTTCAGTCTTTGATCTTTGATAAACAGTGATTTCGTCGTCTACACGCTGATACATGATAGACTAGTCAATAAAGTATGCAAGAAACTCAAAATACAATTGTCATGAACTGAGAGCTGAATGAAATCAGAATGAAATTCTAATAACTAGATTTTAAATACAAGACGTTGCATGAAGAAGAAAGAAAAGAAAGAGATTATTCAGAGATTCTTATATCTCATGAACGCTGAGTATCATTTGTATCAAGAAACTCTCATAACATTACTGATAATCTCACGTCTATTATCATTTATAATATTGTTTAACATCATTTAAGTGATTTAACATCTCTTTTCCCAACATCTTTTCAAGTAACATATGCTAAAATCGTGACAATAGATTTTCTTTTTGAAATCAAAGCTTCTGCAAGACTTTTAATTCTCTGACTCATATTCAGAGTCGCTGCTTTCTTGCACGTAAGTGATTCATGAATTCTTACTTGAACGATCGAAATTTCAAGCGTGATAGACGTTCATGACTTCAATGACATTCATCACATTCGCAAACTTTACTCAACTGTTTTCTTCTATTTTAGTTCACTTAATTAAATACTCTAGCTGAGAGTTCTTTACTTGAAAGTTCAATATTTCGTTCATTTCTCAGCTAAGCACTTCTTTAATGAAGACTATTGAAAACGACGCAGAAGATATTTGTTCAGATAAGAGATCATTGATTGCAAAATGAAGTAAATAAGTATGAAAGACGTTGAAACAGAATCAATCATCAAGCAACTTTAGTTGATAAGAATGAGAATTAACAATTTTGATGATTCTGAAAGATCTCTTGAATTTATTAGATAACTTCTTGCTGAGTCAATGAATCATTAAATTGCAAGCATTTAATCAAATCATATCATTAATTGCATACTTGAGAACATGTTGTTGATGAACATTGATGAATTGTTTCTGATATTCTTGAGCTAAGATTATTTGTTCTTGCAGAATTTCATTGATTTGATTCATTTTCTGAACAAACAGATCGACATGTATTCATTTCAAGTGTTCAATAATGTTCTTCTGAATCTTTTTTGATTTCAACCTCATTCGTGAATACTGTTTGAAGTTAGCTAGAAACGACGTGCATTGAGTGCTTTCAAAGAAGTGATTGTTGATGACAAATTCAGCTGATGACAGTCATGCAGCTCAATCGTTCTGCATAAAGAACACAAAGGCTCGAAGATATTGTTTCAAAACATCGTTGATGTTCTCAATTTGATCATTCATTTCTGAGTGAAACGCAGTTGACAATCGAGCTTGAATCTTCAATCAAATACAAAGTTCATCTTAAAAGTGACTGACAAACTGAGTTTCATGATTCAAGATGATTGAATCAAATAATTCATGATGTTTTCATATTACATGATAAAAGACTTGAGCTGTATCTAGAGTTGTAATTTCACTTATAGACTCGTAATGCACTTGTTTAGATAGTTTGTTCACGACTATCAGAATATTGATTGTTGAATTTTCGTTCAGATTCTTACTTTCAGATACTGTCATGATGAAATTCATGACTATGTTTTTTCAACAATGATTGAGTACATCAAGAGACTTCAAAGCTTTCTGATATTTTTCTCTAAAGATTTTCACTTGAAAGCATAAATGACAATTACATATGAAGTGAGCTACTGTCTTGATCATTTTGAGTCAGTAATAATGATGACTGAGTATTTTGTATGTCTTGACTCTTTCTGAATGACTCGCAATAGATGTATCATGACTTAACTGAAGCAGATGTAGTTGCAGTTTCTTATCTTTGAATATCAATAGTCTATCTTTATAGTAAACTTGATCATTTTGCAGTGTACATTTCGCTAACGAAAATTCTTTAAGCTTTCATTGATCATTTCTTAACACAGTTATCATGATTTGTACTCATTCATCATTGAAATAAACTGCAAAGAGTTGTTCTTCTAGCTCATTCATAGACATTTTCTCTGATGATTCAGACTGCTCAGAAATCACTGATTCGCTCTTCAAGTCACTTGATTTGAGTGCTTCAGAGTCACTATCATTGAGAACATTGATTAAGACTTGAATTTCCAGGTTTTTTGATTTTAGCATGATCTGTCACTGATGTTCTCAATGATTATTTCTCTTGTTCAAGAAAAAATCTTCTGATCAACATGTAAGTGTATCGACTTGAGTGTTTAATTCACTCGAACAATACACAATTTTGAAGTTAAATCGAGAGAGAAATTTTGATCATCTGACTTGTTTTCAACTAAGCAACTTAATTGACATGAAATATTCTAGATTCTTGTGATCGAAAATGATCTCAATGAAATCTAATGTGTCTTTCAGTTCAAGCCTTCATTTCTCAAAAGCTCTGATTATAGTTAAAAGTTTCTTGTCATAGATCTCGTAGTTGCATTCTGCAAGTAACATTTTGAAAGAGAAATAGATCATAGATTTTAACTGCTTGTTATTATCTCATTGAAACATGACTTCAATCACAACATAGTCGAAGACATTGATTTTCACAGTCATGAGTAGATTCAAGTTATAATGCATTAAGATAAAGACAGTGATGAACATCTGCTTGAGTTGATTGAAGACAAATTGACACTTCTGAGTTTAATTAAATGACTGATCTTTTCTGATTAAGATAGTCAACAAGTCAATCAGCTTGAAAAACTTCTTAATAAATCATTTATAAAAGTTGACGAAACTCAGAAAGCTCTGAACATCTTTGACGTCTTGAAGTGCAACTCAATTCATGATAACATTGATCTTCTCAAAGTTCATTTTGATTTCGTGAATGATGATTATTAGATTCAAATACTTGATCTTGATAACTGAAAATTCGCATTTCTTGATATCTATTTTGTAGTTCAACAACTTTAAGTCGCTTCAGTATCTGATGAACATGCTGAGTATGCTTCTTTTTGCTGTTGTTATAGATCAAGATATCATTCATGTATGCAATGCAAAAAACATTCAAGAAGTCATGCAGAGTGTCATTAATGAAGTTCTGAAATGATGATGATTCATTTGTGAGTTCAAAGAGCAAAACGTTGTACTCATATAAATCATAACGTGTTCGAAAAACGATCTTTCACTCATTCTCATAAGTCATTCGTAGTTTATTAAAGACTGCAATGATATTTAACTTGATGTAGTACTTGATTTTAGTCAGTCAATTCAGAATTTCTTGAATGAGAAGTAATGAGTATTGATTCTTAACTGTCATGACGTTCAGACTTTGATAATTTACGTAAAATCTGAGTTCTTCGCTTGATTTTTTAACAAAAAGTATCAAAGAGATTGCAAGAAAAGAGCTG
>JAABUK010001300.1_pt1 | contig 48167 bp, 46 predicted proteins | sample 5559141 | NCBI WGS metagenome assembly JAABUK01 (sample SAMN10711869, study PRJNA513367) | rock metagenome | isolation source: Antarctica rocks | place: Antarctica: Victoria Land, Pudding Butte nord | collected 2016-01-03 | reverse complement strand
CTTTTTCTTCAATTGGGAATCTGGGTACACCGCACAAGGCGTGGTGGGGCAATATCGCATTGTGCCGACGGTCGCGCAACGTAATGGCGATTTAAGCGGATTGACCGATGCCAAGGGCGTACCCATAGTGTTGCGGGATCCGCTGGGAGTGGGACTGCTCGGCAATAAAATTGCACCTTCTTCGCTGAGCCCGCAAGCGCAAGCCTTCTTGAAGTTTGAGCCGCTTCCAAACACCCAGCTTGGAGTTCAAAATTTTCGTTCCACGCCATTCAGCGCTACTTCTTATCAGCACAATTACACAACGCGCATCGACCACAATTTCTCAACGCGCGACACCGTTAATGGTCGCTATGTTTTCAATGACACCTATGAAGCAGGCGTACCGTTTTGGGGCCATGATGAGCGTAACAATCTGGGCCGCACTCAAAATGTAGAAGGTGCCTGGATTCATACCCTCAGCCCGACCATAGTGAATGAAGCACGCGGAGGCTGGCATCTCTTCCGCGAGGCTGAAGTCTTCGGAACCACTAACGATCCGAACTATGATGTAGCGGGCAAACTGGGTATCCCTTTGGTGTCGCGGCGGCCTGACGAATACGGTCCGCCGACCATCAACATCAGCGGCCCGGATGGCGGCTACGATACTTACAACCTACAGCGGCAGATTGGGCCACGTATCCGATCGAACGGAATTACTCCTTTAACGGATACACTGTCCTGGCAGCGTGGCAAACACTATCTGAAGATGGGCGCGGAGTGGGACCGCCGCCTGGTGACGTTCGGGCAAGCGCGTGCTCCCCGCGGTTCATTTGGTTTTGACGGCACTTATACCGGGTCCGCGCTGGCGGATTTTCTTCTGGGTTACGTCAAAACCGCGGCAGTAAACCCGGCCCACACCGCAACCGATCTGCATAACATCTGGCAAGCGTACTTCATCAATGATGATTGGAAAGTGACTCCGCAACTCAACATATCGCTGGGGCTGCGGTATGACTATTTTCAGCGCTATAAGCAATCTGACGACAAGTTCGTCGATATTTATCAGAACGGTTTTTCCGTCACTAATTATGTAACTCCGAAAAGTTCACCCTACGGCCGCGGCTTGATTCAACCGGATTACAACAATTTCGGGCCGCGTATCGGCTTGGCTTACCGGCCTTTATTTTTGGGCGAAACAGTAGTTCGCGCCGGCTACGGACTGTACTATACGCCTGAGATTTCTAATGCGATCTTTGCCATGGCGGAAGGTGCACAAGCCACCGCCGGTGCTTCGGTCACGGGAAACTTGTCCGGTAAGCCGAATATCTTTTTCAACGATCCGTTTTCAAGCGCAGTAACCAACGGCGCGCTGAATTTTGCCGTGAGCAATGACCAGAATATGCGCGACAGCTACATTCAGCAGTGGAACGTGAACATCCAACATAAGCTGCCTGGTTCCATCGTTCTGGACACCGGCTATGTGGGCGCGAAAGGAACGCGGCTCTATACGACATATGGAGATCTGAATAGACCGATTCAGATTATCGATCCGACGTTGCCCGGGCAGCTATCCGTGAACGCGCGGCGGCCGAACCAGTTGTTTCAGCGCTCAGTGCAGTCGGACAAGTCCAATGGAAATTCTCTTTATCACTCTCTGCAGGTGAAAGCAGAACGCAGGTTGTCGCGTGGGTTCACATTCCTAACTGCTTATACCTTCGCGAAATCAATTTCAGGTCCGAACGACATTGGCGGACAGGTGGGCGGGGGGTTTTACATCGGTTCCCCGCAGGATATCTTCAATGCGGCGGCGGACCGGAGCGTCTCAGGCTTCGATGTATCGCACCGATTCGTTCAGACTATTTTGTATGACATTCCGTTCTTTCACGCGACGCACGGATTTACCAGGATGGTTCTGGACGGCATTCAGGCTTCCACCATCATGACCTTTCAAACCGGCTTCCCCGCCCCGATCGATTATGGCGTGGATACCACTGGAACCGGCGTCGTTTCCCGGCCCGATGTGGTCAGCGGGCAGAAACCGAACCTGAGCAGCGATGCACAGACGTGGCAGCGCTACTTCAACACTGACGCGTTTACTTACAAGTTGCCTAACGGGCAGCCTTTCGAAGGCAGATTCGGAACCGCGCCCCGTACCAACGCCATCCGGCTGCCGGGTATCGCAAACGTGGATTTCTCTTTGCACAAGGATCTGAAATTTACAGAGTCGCGGTCGCTGGAAATTCGGGGCGAGTTCTTTAACCTGTTCAACCATTTCAACCCGGATCCGCAGACGCTTGACCGCAACATTCGGTCCAAGACTTTCGGGGCAGTAGGCGGCGGTGTCCAGGGTGTAACGACACGGGTAATTCAGCTTGGCGCAAAGCTTCACTTCTAAATCTGACGGTTCAATCCAGGTGGAAAACTTCTTCAAGTGAGCTCATTTGTGCGTCGGGCGCGCGGTTGCCGGGGTCGACGAAAAATGGGCTCATTTCGGATTGCCAGCGCGTGTTCACATCGCGTGCCGCCATACCCGCGAGGGCCGATGCAAAATCAGGCGTTTCCACATAACCAACCAGAAGGCCGTCCGGCCGCAGGAACAGGCTGTAATTGTGCCACCCGGTTTCATGCAGGGCTTCCAGCATCTCCGCCCATACCTGCTTGTGCCGGAGTTTATATTCGTCCAGTCTTTCCGGCTTCACTTGTAACAGGAAACAGACTCTCTTCATTTTGTTCCTAAGTAGTTTCCATAGCCGACGATCAAAGTGGAGCCAACCAATACGCAGAGGCTCAGCCCGACCAGCGATTTCGTCAGCCTCCCTGTTCCTTTCCACTCGTGAAGAGCGATGCCCCACAGTGTACTGAAGATTATGATGCTGGCCATGTGCAGCGTCCAACTGGAAAACTTGTAGGCACCCATTTGCGTTTCGCCCATGGTGTAAAAGAAAAACTGAAAATACCAGGTGGTGCCGGCAACAGCGCAGAGCAGATAATTCCGTGCCATAGGCGCACCCGTGGAAGTGAAGTATTGATGCCCGGTCCGGTTGCGGATGTTTAGAATCAGGCACCAGATGAAATTGGTGGTGAAGCCCCCGGCGAGCACGACAACTAGTACCGGCAAACCTTGCCAGAGTGTAGAGGTGCCTTGTTTCAGAGTGATTGCTTTGATGGGATCGCCCGCGGCGAGGCCGTACGCGAAGCAGGCGCTCATCACACCTGAGAAAACGGCAACAAGCAATCCGCGCCTTAAGTTGAACTCCTGGATGGCTGCTTGCTTTTGCTCCGTAGTGAGTTCGCGCTCTTTAGAGATGCCAGCAGCACCGGCGAGCCCAATGCCAGCCAGGCACACTACTACGCCGAGCAAGATGATGAGTCCGGATTGCGTGCCTAGCACTTTACTGGCGAACTCGCCATTGAAGAGCGGGGGCATCAGCGTTCCGAAGGCCGCGCAAAAGCCAAGCACCACAGCCATGCCGAGCGACATCCCCAGATAGCGCATGGTGAGACCGAACGTAAGGCCCCCTAAGCCCCAAAGAATTCCGAAGGTGAAACACCAAATCAGGCTGCTGGCAGGTGCCTGGCTCAACGTACCGAGCAGGTTGTTGGTCATGAACCCGGCCAGCACCCACGGGGCGATTAGCCAACTGAAGACTCCGCCCGCGAGCCAATAAGTTTCCCAGGCCCAACCTTTCACACCGCGATACGGAACATAAAAACTGCCGGATGCAAGACCGCCGAGCCAGTGGAAACAGACGCCAAGGAGAGGATTCATTCGTTCAATGAAATACTATTCGATTCCAGTCCATGAAAATAATCGATACGCATATTCATTTGTTCGACACAAGGCGTCCTCAAGGTGTCCCCTACCCCAGCCGCGATAACCCGGTGTTGTGGAAGCCTGCGCTGCCAAAGCGGTATCGCGAACTGGCCGAACCACTGGGCGTGACGGGTGCGATTGCGGTGGAGGCAAGTCCGTGGCTGGAAGACAATTTGTGGCTGCTGGAGACGTGCGGCACGGACAAATTGATGGTCGGGGCAATCGGGAACCTGGAGCCGGAGAAGCCGGAGTTTCACGAGTATCTTGACCGGTTTGCGAAGAACAAGCTGTTTCGCGGGATTCGGTATGGGAATTTATGGGGGCGCAGTTTGCGGCAGGCGGTGAAGACGTATTCTTTCCTTGATGGCGTGAAACATCTGGCGCAAGCGGGGTTGAGTCTGGATACGGCAAACCAGGATCAGGATTTATTAGAAGCGGTCATCGTGCTCTCAGATCGCGTGCCGGAACTGCGAATTGCGATCGATCACTTGCCCAAGGCAATCGGACATTTGAAGGATGATGGGGCGCTGTGCGAACTCGCGAAGCGTCCGCTGGTTTATGTAAAGGTGTCGGAGGTAATTCAAACCCAGGGTGACGGCGTTGAGCGTTATCGGGCGATGCTGGACCGCTTGTGGGAACTGTTTGGCGAAGACCGCTTGATGTTTGGGAGCGATTGGCCCAACTGGGATACGCATGCATCATTAGCGGAGAGCGTGGGATTGGTGAAAGCTTACGTAAGCGAAAAGAGTGAAGCGGCGGCGGAGAAATTCTTCTGGAAAAACTCGGTTGCCGCTTACCAGTGGCTTTAACTTTATAGATACTAACGCGGTGTCTGAAGCGGAGCGGAAACTTCCGTGCCCAAACCCGCGTAGCTTTCTTTCACCTTCACAACCTTACTGTTCTCAAATGTAACGAACAGAATCCGGCCGGGCGGCTGGCCGAAGATCCAATCTTCCAGTTCCGCGCCGTCTTTGGTTTCCCGTACTTTGCGTTCGGGGCGGCCTAGCGCGAGCACCACTTGATCGCGATCCATGCCTTTTTCCGCGCGCTTTTCTTTGATAGCTTTCTGAACCTCAGGCGACAGGCTGGCGGAGTACAGTTCCGTGGCGGAGCGCTTTTCGAAATCGAGGATCAGGGCCAGAATGGCTTTCACGTCTTGCGCCTTCATTGCGGTCAACGGCCTATGGAACTCAATCAGCAGGTTGGTGCCAGCCGCGGCATTAGTATCGCCGCCGGAACGGGATACCGGGCTGGTATTTCCTCCACCCATGCCGATCTGGACATGATCGGTCCACTTGCCGCCGCGCTTCAAGCCGCCGTTTATTTCGATGAGAATGGAATCCCGTTCCAGCGTGACACGCGTGACCTGTACCAGATCACCAACGCGCGCAGCCGGGCCCATGGTCTGGCCAATCTCCGCCCACTGCTGTTTGCTGTAACTGCCGTCAGCTTGAATCGGAAGCGGCTTCTTGGAGCGCGGAAGGAACTCCTTTACGGTCGCGTATTCGGAGGAGAGTCCGCGGATGAGCTCAACGCGGTCTTCGGGAGTAAGTTGGCCTCCTGCCCCTCTGGCGGGGAATCCGGAAGCAACGATGGCGAAGCAAGCGAAAGCAATGGCGCCTGCTGCCGTGCGACAGGAACTCTGAGGATGAATAGAAGCAGAACGGAGAGAACCGCCGTGGTGAGCAGGCTTGCTTCCGGGCCGTACTTGCCGCCGCTGATGAGTTGCGATGCTGTCCATACTAGTGTGACGCCTGTTGGCTCTATTGTAATCCCGCTCAAATCCGCGCCGACCAGGGGAAGCACCACGTTCCACCCAAAGTGGAGCCCCGCCGGCAGCCAAAGGTCGTGGCTGCGCAAGAATGCAACTCCGAAAAGAATACCGAACCCAGCGGTGTTGATGAGGCTAAGCGTGGTGTGGTTCGGATTATCATTATGCAGAAATCCGAAAAGAAAACCGACCGGAAGGATGGCCGCCCAAGAGCCAATATCGCGGAAAAGAATTTGGAAGGCGAACCCGTGAAAGAGGATTTCTTCCGCCAGTGCTCCAGCCAGGATCAGAACCGGAAAGAAGACTGCCGTGCGCCAGTTTGCTCCTGAGCCCGTGCTGGGTTCGAAGTGGGCCCACCGCATGGCTAAGGAAAAGCCGATTACTAAAAGTGCGCAGCCGGCGCCACCCGCAATGCCGAAGCATGCATTTCGTAATGAGCCTTTGCTCAAGCGCAGCCCGACCGCGGGAAGCGGCAGATCGGCAAAGATGCGCATGGTTAGCGCCGTCGCGGCAACTGTTGCGGCCAACTGCCCTAACGTGAGGCCCGCGAAGTATCCGAAGGCCCAGTGGAACAGGCCTATGCAGACGTATGCCAGGACCAAGTACAGCAGAAGGAACACACCGGATTGTATGGCGGCCCGTGCGGGACTACGCGGCATCACTCGAGTACACCATTCAGGTTAGCCTGACCCCACGCGGAGCGACGGCTGCGTTCAGGACCATTCCACCTTCGCTGGCAATTGTCGCGGCTACTTTCTCTTTGGCTTCAGGCTTCACAAGAAAAAACACGCAGCCACCGCCGCCTGCTCCACAGACCTTGGCAGCTTCGGCTCCGGAACGTTGTGCGGAAGAGATAAGCCGGTCAATCAGCGGAGTGGAAATGCCGGGCGCATTCTTGCGGCGAAAACTCCATTCCTGCCTGAGAAGGCTTGCCGCACTATCCCAGTTCGAAGTATCGAGCGCCTGCCGCATGCCATTCGCGATTTCCGCTATGCGGTCAAAGTTTCGGTAAACCCTGCGGTCACCATTGATGTGGCTTTTCATCACCTCCCAATTGTTGATGCCGGAGTTGCGCGGCACACCTGTATACGCCAGAACAAAACGGCGGTTCAGTTCTTCCGCTGGAACCGGTATGGCCTTGCGGGCGATTCCTGAACAGGAGAGCTCCAGGGCGGAGACCCCTCCGTACATCGCGGGGTAATAGTCTTGCGATCCGGTGGGAACGCGGATAATTTGCGCTTCGATGTTTTGCGAAATCTCCCGGATTTTTTCAAGGTTATGGCCGGCGTTGGTCAGGCGGTTCAGGGCGCTGGAGATGGCGATGATGAGAGCGGACGAACCCGAAATTCCAGCCCCCGCCGGAGCCTCGGAATTTGTCGAAAGCTCAAGACCCATGGTGGGAGCGAAATGGCGTACTACCCACGCAAGAAGAGGCAGCTTGTATCTTTTTGCGGCACGAAGATGGTCGAGCGACTCGAATTGTTCTTCGCGTTTCAAATCCGCTGAACGGAGAATGATGCGGCTATCCTCACGCGTCTCTATAACGGCCGTCGTGTAAAGATTGACAGCGAAGTTGACGGTGACTGCTGAATGATGGAACAGGTAAAGCGGCCAGATATCGAGCGTGCCCCCGGCCATATCGACGCGGCAGGGCGCCTTTGCGGTAATGCGCATGAATAGGTGAACATAGCACAGCTAAGTTATGGCCATTCAGAGAATTCGGCAGTTGGGCGACGCAGTCTTGCGCATGAGATCCGTTGAGGTGGCAAGCGCCCCGGAAACATTGAACCACCTGCGCGACACGCTGCACGAATTTCAGCGCACGCACGGATTCGGACGCGGCATTAGTGCCGTTCAGATTGGGATTCTGGAACGCGTGATTTATATGGAATTTGAGGGCCGGACCTATTTGCTGGTGAACCCTATGATTGTGAGCGCCAGTGCAGAACGGTTCCAGTTGTGGGACGACTGCTTCAGCTTTCCGGATTTGCTGGTTTGGCTGGAGCGGGCCTGTCGGGTAACGGTTCAATACCAGGATGAAAGAGGTCTGGAACAAACAGTGGAAGCAGAAGGTGCTCTGGCCGAATTACTTCAGCACGAGATGGATCACCTGGATGGAATTCTGGCCGTGGATCGGGCAATTGGGACTGATGGCCTGATAATTCGGTCCGAGTGGGAGACTCGGACCGGGAGGACGCGAACTCTAGAAAATAATCTTCACGGCAAGCTGTAAGATTCTTGGATCGAACGTGCTCAGCGGCCTTAAAAAATCAGTCCTTTGCGTGAAAACGCGTGTCGTGCTGTTGAAGGTGTATTTCGAGTTCTGCAAAGCGTTGAAGTTAGCCCTGTTCGTCAGGTTAAACGCTTCCCCAATGAGTCTTAGGCGAACACGTTCGCGGTAGAGCGGAATGTCGCGGGAAATTCGAAGATCAATCGTTCCAAAAGCAGGACCTTCAATGGTATTGCGGCCCAGCCCTGGTACACGATCACTGGCATTATTCTGATCGTTGTTCGGATCGTTCTGCACTAGCGCATTGAACCGCCGGCCAGACTGGATTTGCGCGATGGTGGAAAGCTGCCATCCCCCTAGCGCATATTTTGCGAAAAGATTTGACGAAGTTTCCCAATAATTCACGTCCCACACTGCGGAGAAAACGAATCGATGACGGATATCGGCGGCACCGGGACCACGATCACTATTGGGCTGCAGGGAATCCTGAGCTTGTTTTGCATCATCGGCGCCCACGACGACTGCCGTGCCATCCGGTACGGTATCGATTACCTTCGAGAAGGTGTACGACGTCAGGAACTGATAGTGATGGGAGTAACGCTTTACCAACTGGATGAAACCACCGTGATAAATGGAATCCGCTCCACTGTCGAACACGCTAATGCGTCCAAATGCAGTGTTGGGCCGAATGGGCGTTCCGTTATTGCCCGGGTGGCGGTAAAACGTGACCGGTGTGCCATCGCCAAAAGCGCCGGCTGTGGCCACCTCAGGTAACAGGTTGGTATCGCGCGTACGTGTTAGATGCTCGCCACGCACGCCCAAGTATCCGAGCACAACAGACATGTCGCGTGTGGCAGCGAGTTCCAGATTCAGGCTAGCTTGGTGCGTCAACGGCGAAACAAAATTTGGCTGCATCACGAAGAGATTGGGGGAAAGACCAACCGCAGGAACTGAAGCAAGAATGTTCGGATAAGTAGGGAAAAACGGGCTGCTCGGTGTCAGGGTGTAGTTACGGACCTGAATGCCGTTCTGAGAAAAGGCGGTACCGATCAGGATGGAAGGCGTGCGCGCATAGAAGATGCCGTAGCCCCCGCGGAGCACAACGCGTTCGCCTGAGAAAGGTTTATAGGCGAAGCCAAAGCGCGGCGCCACATTGTTGTAATCTAGCGGCACCACGTTGGTCCTGATACCGGTCGCGTGAAGTGCCGCGTCGGGATTGTCTACCGAGGGCTGAGCGTAGTTATAGAGGTCGTAACGGATGCCGTAGTTGAGTGTCAGGCGATCCGTTGCACGCCACGAATCCTGCGCGAATAAAGCGGTTTCGAGTACGTTTGGCTTAGTGAGTGGCCCGGAAGTTCCCGGCCCGGCAAAACCTTGCATAAATAGCGAAGGCTGTCCGGCGGCAAAGGCCTGGTAACTCGGAAAGGTGTAGCTCCCGCTAAAAAGCCCTGGGAAGAAATTTGTGATGGTGGCGCGATTGAAATCGGCACCGAACTTTACTGTATGGCGGCCGGAAACGATAGAAAGCGTGAATATCCCCTGGTTTGTCTTGGCATTAGTATAGCGGGGGCTGAAATTGTTACGGCCAAAAGTGATGCCGTTCGAAATCACAACTTCGGGAGCCGCGGAATTAGCCTGCCCGGGTTCGTTATCGCGGATGAAAGTGTAGCGAGCATCGAAAATCACGTTAGAATTCAGGGCGTTCGAGTAACTCATTGCTACGTTATCGGTGGCGACCTGTGAATCCCCCGTGTGTGATTGAGAACTCGCCGTACCAACCGCGCTCAGATTCGTATTTTCAAAGTTTGTGCCAGTAAAACGATTGATGTTGTACCGGATAGAGAAACGCTGGCGATCGGAAATATTCCAATCTAACTTGACCAAGCCCACGTTATTGACAGCACCGGTCGTGTAAGGAATCAAGTATTGACCGAGTTGCGGTAGTAGATTAGCGGGCACGGCGATGTTCGGTGTAACCTCCTGAGGCGCCGTATTGCGTTGGCCATCGTAATTGATAAAGAAGAACAGCTTGTTCTTACGTACAGGACCGCCCAGAGAACCGCCAAATTGATTGAAGTGGTAAGGCTGTTTGCGAATGCCGCCGCGGTTATTCGTAAAGGTATTGGCGTTCAGCGCTTTATCGCGGTAGAACTCGAACGCGGTTCCGTGAACGGTATTCGTTCCTGACTTAGTAACCACGTTAATAACGCCACCACCGGCGCGCCCAATTTCTGCCGGATAGTCATTCGTATTGACCTGAAATTCCTGAACGGCATCCTGCGAGAAGGAATAAGGGCGGAGGCCGGTGCGTCCAACCGCTTGCCCAAAGAAGAGGCTGTTCGAATCGCCGCCATCCACAAGCAATGAATTCGCGGGACCGCGCTGCCCACCGAAAGAAAGGTCGCCGCCGCGTGTCGGATCACTCACCACGCCCGGCGAAAGGCGCGTGAACTCGATGAAGTTGCGGCCGTTTACCGGAAGATCGGCAACCGCTCGCTCGTTGACCGTGGTCGCAGTTTGGGAGCGACCGGTTTCAATTAGCGGGACATCGGCGGCGATGGAGACCACCTCCGTGCTCCCGCCAATCTGAAGCGCGACGTCAAGGGTAATAACCGCACCAACATCGAGCCGGATGCCCTGCTGACTGGACGGCCGGAAACCGGGGTGCTCCGTGGCGAGTCCATAACCCGAACCACAGGAACACGGACGAAGTTATAAAGGCCTGAATCGTTTGAGCGCGCAGTACGGGTGAATCCTGTCTGTTCGTTGCTGAGTTTGATGATGGCACCGGAGACGACCGCGCCGGAGGGGTCTGTTACGGTGCCATTGAGGGAGGAACCGCCTAGCTCGGATTGCGCAAAGAGCGTGAGCGGGCAGAAGAATAGGGAAAGCGCAAGTGCAAGAGTTTTCATGTTGAAGCGAGAGTTCATTTCAGTTTATTCGAACTCAGCCCGATTTCGATCAAAAGCTTGGGACTAATTCAATCTGGCGTAAACTCAACCTTCTGTAGGATGCGAAATCTGATCTGGTATTGCGTGGCCGCGCTTGGCGAAATTGGTGGCTGTTTTGCCTTCTGGGCTTGGCTTCGCCTGGGCAAAAGCGCGCTTTGGATGGGTCCGGGCACGGCATCGTTGGTCCTATTCGCGATAGCCCTAACGCAGGTGAATTCGGCGTTCGCCGGCAGAACTTACGCGGCCTATGGCGGCGTGTACGTCGCTGCTTCCATACTGTGGTTGTGGGCCATTGAAAAAACCCGGCCTGATACTTGGGATTTGCTTGGGGCCAGCGTCTGCTTGATTGGCACAGCGATCATTCTTTGGGTGCCCCGCCAGGCAGGCTAAACCTTTTCAGGAACGGTGTACGGTTTGCGGTAATCGCGCGTCTGCATAGCAAAAGCATCCTTATCATTTAGAGCGTCGCCTGTTGCTGGGTCCAGTTTCAGCATGCGGCCCAAGCGATAAGCATTGTTAGCGAGGTGACAAAAAGCTGCCGAGCGGGCACCAATTTCTATTTCAGCGTGCAGTGATTTGTAATCGCGGGACCGCACGGCATCCAGGAAATTTTTCATATGCGGCTCCGTTTTGTCACCGGACCCGCCTTCACTCTGGGCCTTCTCGTATTTCTCCTGGCCGCCCGCACCCGCGCCCCGCGCAGCCTCCCCGCTGATTTCCGCGCCAGAACTCTTATAGAGCTGGAAGCCATCGTGATCCACTACGAGGAAACCTTTACTGCCGAAAAAAATATTGCCCACGTAGTTCGGCTTCAAGGGCGAGAGTGCTTCCGTAGGAGACGGCAGATTGCGCACCTCAAACGTCATCTCCATATTGCCGAAGTTGAACGTAGTCTGCAGAGTGTTCGGAGTCTCCTGATCGTCTTTCCAGATAAATTTGCCGCCGGTGGACATCACGGAAACAGGGTAAGCGGCCCCGCCTAATCCCATCAGGCCAATATCCATTTCATGAACGCCTTGGTTCCCGATATCGCCATTACCGGTGTCGAACATCCAGTGCCAGTTATACGCAAAGCGATTCTTGCTGTACGGCTTCATTTGCGCGGGGCCCAAAAACTTATCCCAATCGACGCCCGCCGGAACCGGTTCATCGGGCGCGTGTCCAATCGAGAAACGGCGGCGGTAGCAGAGCCCTCGCACCATGTACACGTCGCCGATAGCACCTTCGCGCACCAGCTTCGCCGCATTCACTTTGTGCGGAACCGTGCGGCTTTGCGAACCCACCTGCACCATTCGCTTATACTTGCGAGCGGCGGCTACCATCTGGCGGCCTTCGAATATGTTATGGCTCGCGGGCTTTTCAACATATACATCTTTGCCGGCCTGACAGGCCCAGATAGTGGAAAGAGCATGCCAGTGGTTCGGAAGAGGTAGCGATACGGCTTCGATTTCTTTCGAATCGAAGAGCTCACGCATGTCCGCAAATTGTTTGGGAGCCGCCCCGCTGGCCTTCAGAACCTTGGCCCCGGCGCGCTCTCTTGCAGCCTGGTTCACATCGCAAACAGCGGCGATCCGGCAATCGTCTCCGAGTGAGCCATAGAAGTTCATGTGATCGTTGCCGCGCCCTCCCAAACCGATGATTCCTACATTGACGCGGTCGTTCGCGCCCAGAATCGGGAAGGCGGATGTTGCAATGGCGGCGGATGTAAACCGGGTGAAGTGACGGCGTGTGAGAGGCATAGGCAAGGCTGTTTGCAAGCTAGTCTATCAATGAACGGGAGGCGGAGCATCCGAAGAAGGCGCTGGCTTGCCATCGATGGTGCCCAGCTCCATCAGTTCCACGCGGGAACCATCCGGGTCGAAGATATTCACTTGGCGCTTGCAGTTCCTGCCTATTTGCACGGTAAGTTCTTTGCCGTAATCTTGAAACGCGGGTCTTGCTTTCAGAATATCGACAGCCTTCTGAGCGTCGGGAACGTCAGGCTGAGATGGTTCTTACCGCCGCGCTTATCCAGTTCAGGAACTGCATCGTACAACATGAACTCCAGATAATCCTGCCCATCAGGCACGCGCATATCGATCCACGCCAGGCTCGTTTCGCCGGTGCCGCCAAACCTCGTTGAAGCCCAGAATACCGTGGTAAAAATATATCGCCGGTGTATGTTGCCAATCATCACCCCTACATGCGCAATGTGATTCGGAGATCCGCATCGCGGGCATGAACTTGCCTTCGTCGCGAGTGGTCCAGCCATCGGGCTGGTACTCCACAATTCCTACCAGATTGCCATCCGGATCGGTGATGTTGTAGTTCTTGCCGGTTTGGCCTATCGCTACTTTCGCGGGTACTTTCGCCTTGTGCGCCTTCAGATAATTCCGCATCGCCTGAGCATCATCCGTATAAAACGAAATGTGATTCAGCATCTGGCCCGCACGGGGCTTTTCCGCGAACACTTCGACGTACTTATCATTGATCTTGATAAACGCGATTCGGACTTCATCGCTACCCTTAAATCTTCAAATTGAAGCACTCCTGAAGCCCCAGGAAGTCAGTCCAAAACGCGCGGGTCCTGGCAAGATCGGACACGTAAAACTCAATCTGCGCTACGCCTCGAACAGGCGGCCTGACCGGCTGAGCTGTTGCTGAAATAGCTGATACAGCGATAAAAAGGGAATTAGCAATGTCCGCAGTTTCATCGTTAAATTCACTCCAGAAGAAATGTAACTTGGCAGCGCGCACCCGCTGCTAAGCTGCTCTCATACTATTCAAATCAGAGGCATCAAGGAGCTTGCGGATTATTACGAGCAGCATGAAGGCGTCAAGTCATTGGGGAGACGGTTCGCGTAATAACTCACGACTTGGTTTTCGAATCCATGATCAACTCCAAACCGCTTGGTGCCGACAAAGTGAGCCCCTCAATCACCCTTCTTCCCTCGCTCTTGATACGTATGGTGTAGCTGCCAAAATTCGAAGTAGAGCTTGTGCAGATCGTGATCTTTCACTGAGTTTTTGAAATTCGTGTATTCAATGTCTTGGATACGCTTACTAACCAAAGCCTTGAAGTCTTCCCGGCTCACGAAGGCTCGCCATCGGTAGTCCCGGCTCGGCGTCTGGGTCATTTCAGCATTGGGCCCGACCACATTAGCGAGGTCTTGTTTCCGTCGCGCTCTTACCAGCAGCTTTGCCGGGTCATTCTTGTCAGCCACCACACTGAGAAATCCATCATTAAAACAAAGCCACATGCGTGATTGTCTCATTCGAGCCAACCCGCGACCTTATAATCTTAGGGCTATGCCTAAGTTGATCGCCCGTCTTCGTCATCCCGTCCGTTGGCGTCGATTCGGCGGACAATAGCCAAACTACACGAGCGCACTCATGCCCATCCCTGATTACCAAACACTGATGCTGCCCATTCTTCAACTGGCTAGCGACGGAAAAGAACACCCGGTTGCTGACTTTCGGAATCGGATAGCGGAGCAGTTTCACCTGACGCCAGAAGACCTTTCGCAAAAGCTTAAGAGCGGGACATCTCTTCTTGCAAACCGTGTCGCCTGGGCCGTTGCGTTTTGCACAAAGCGCAGTTCCTTATCATCGCGACGAAAGGAGTTTACCGGATCGCCGAACCCGGAGCTACCTTCCTGCAAAGTAGCCCTACCACGCTTACCTTAAAGACGTTAAAGCAGTTCCCCGAATTCGTTCAGGCAATTCAAAAAGACGGTTCCCCTGATGGCATAGAACTCACGCCTTTAATTCCGGATGACAAGAAAACCCCCGAAGAGCGGCTTGAGGAAAGTTTTGCGCTTTTGCATGACGATCTGGCCGGCAAAATTATTGGAAACAGTCAAATGCGGCACACCTGCGGCGTTCGAAAAGATCGTGGTGGAGCTTCTCGTCGCGATGGGATATGGCGGTTCACTTGAAGATGCCGGGGAGGTTGTCGGGAAATCTGGTGACGGCGGCATTGACGGAATAATCAAGCAGGACAAACTGGGGCTGGACGTTCTGTACGTTCAGGCCAAGCGTTGGGAAAATGTTGTCGGCAGTCCCGAAATTGTGAAGTTCTCTGGCAGCCTGACAAAGCGGCACGCCAATAAAGGCGTCTTTATCACCACTTCTTATTTTTCAAAAGACGCCATGGAATACGTCCGGGCTATTTCACAGAAAATCGTTCTAATAGGCGGCAAACAGCTTGCCACGCTTATGATCGAGTACAACGTGGGGGTCTCCGATTCAAGAACATTTGTACTGAAGCGGCTCGACCAGGACTTCTTCGACAACCTGCAGTGACGGCTCTTGTTCAAGAGAGCCGAAAAGCGCTTAATTGATCTCAAGTTCAAGGCGACCGCGTAGTCCAGTATTTAAACCGCTCTTACACTATTCCAAATCAAAAGCACGGTAAGCGCAATCATAATAGCGCTGGTGGAACCCGCAATCGCGTTCCCCCAGAACCCATTGCGGTACTCGCCCATCAGGCGCTTGCGATTGATCAAAAGCAGCATGAAGACCAGGACAAAGGGCAGCAGGATACCGTTTGCCACCTGCGAAAACAAAATCACTTTTAGTAACGGAATGCCTGGAATTAAAACGACTCCCGCACCCGCCACGATTAGCGTTGTGTAGAGTCCGTAAAAGATCGGCGCTTCGCGAAATTGCTTGTTAATGCCGGATTCAAAGCCCATGCCCTCACAAACGTTGTAAGCAGTCGCGAGCGGCAGAATCGCGGCCGAAAGCAGAGAAGCATTAATCAGACCCACGGCGAACAACAACATCGCGAATTTGCCCGCAAACGGCACCAAGGCTGCGGCGGCCTCCGCAACATCGGTAATGTTGCGGTGATCGGTTTTGTAAATGGTTGCCGCGCAGGCAATGACGATAAAAAACGCAATCACATCCGTCACAACGCAACCAAAAATTACGTCGGCGCGGCAGAGATGGTAATCCCGTTTCGAGATACCCTTTTCCACCACTTGCGCCTGCAAATAAAACTGCATCCAGGGCGTGATAGTGGTGCCGATGAGCCCGACAATCATAATCAGATATTCGGGATTTCGATTGAACTGGGGAATAAGCGTATCGTGCAGCGCCTGTGGCCAATCCGGCTTCGCCAGGATTGCCGAAGCCGGATAGGCAAAATAAACCAGGCACAAAATCAGCATGATTCGTTCGACCGGCTTATGAGCTCCGCGCACGATCACATACCAGACGACAGCAGCGCCGATCGGAACCGAAATATATTTGCTTACTCCAAACAGCCCAAAGCCGGACGCTAGACCGGCAAACTCGGCCGCAATATTGCCGAAATCCGCCAGGCCTAGCACTGTCATGGTGAAAAACGTCATGCGGAGCCCGAACTCTTCCCGAATCAGATCGGAGAGTCCCTTGCCGGTGATCGCGCCCATGCGCGCGGCCATTTCCTGAACCACGATTAACGCAATGGTGGTCGGGATCAGGGTCCAGAGCAGCGTGTATCCGAAGCGGGCGCCCGCTTGGGAGTATGTAAGGATGCCGCCGGGATCGTTATCGACGTTTGCCGTGATAAATCCCGGGCCCAAAACAGCCAGAATCGCGAATAGCCTGAAGCGGAAAGAACCGAATCGCGAGAGCGGGGTGGGATGGCGCCCATGGCCGCGCACTGGGGCGCGCTCGCGGAGGCTCATGAGCCCCTACTTTACGGATTCCAGATTGAAGGTGTCGCCGGTTCGAATACCGCTCGCTTTTACGGTCATGCGTTTCGCGGAATCCTGTTTTGCGGTCAGCATCTTGCGCCCACGCGCGGATTCACCCAGGAACGTCTTCACCTTGAAGTTGCCGCCTTCGTCAAACTTCAGATAGGTTCCGTCTTGCAGGATCAGGCCGAACTGTTTCGTTGCGGCGCTGACCCGGCACTTTGCTTGGCCCTCGCATTCCGCGTCAATCAGTTTACCTTCGAACACGCTTTCGCCGGACGTGTCCTTATTAGATTTCACAACCTCTGGCTTAACGCCTGGTTGGGGTTCCTGGGCGGCTGCCGTGAACGTGATCACAAGGGCAATGGCGAATCGAAGTAGCATGTCCGATTAGCTTACTTCTTTCGCGGCATCTTTCGCCATACAAACAATGGCAAGTACTTCCCCATTTGGCAAAGAAGCTTCAATCTGTTCCAAAACCCGATAGCCTCCTGCCAAGTGAAGCGGCACGTCGGTCAAGGTTGCGCTCATTTCAAAACGTGCGAACCCGGCCTTTTCCGCTGCCGCTATGCAGGCACTCAAATCGCGTTTCCTACCCACGGCAGGCCCAATCGGGGTGGATGAAGAATGCGCGAGTTTTTGCCGCGTCCTTCTTAGGGTCAAGTAGTGTGTCTTTCCGGTCCGCGCGCCCGTCGCTCCCGAAAAGCGTCTTTCGCCTGCTCCAACCACCACACCCGACAATCCGATCCGGCACCTCGACCGCTGTCAAAAACAATGCTCATCCTACGCCGTCGTCCTTTACTTTCAAGTGCTTATGATGTTAGCCTAGACTTCTTTCATGCGAACTGTTGACCTGATTCAGCGCAAGCGCGCCGCCGAGGAGCTTTCTCCCGAAGAAATAGCGTTTTTGGTAAATGGCTACACTTCGGGCGAGATTCCCGATTATCAGATGTCGGCCTTCTTAATGGCAACCTGCTTTACGGGCATGACGGACCGTGAGGTAAGCGCTCTTACTGACAGCATGATGGCTTCCGGCGGAACTGTTGACCTGTCTTCTATTCCGGGCGTGAAAGTCGATAAGCACTCAACCGGCGGCGTTGGCGATAAGACCAGCTTAATCTCCGCTCCTATCGCGGCTGCAGCCGGTGTCATTGTGCCCATGATCTCGGGCCGTGCCCTTGGCCATACCGGCGGCACCCTGGATAAGCTCGAATCCATCCCCGGTTTCCGAACCGATCTGACGGTTGAACAATTCCACGAAACTCTCACTAACCATGGCCTTTCATTCATGGGCCAGACTGACGAGATTGCGCCCGCGGATAAGAAAATGTATGCGTTGCGCGATGTTACCGGCACCGTGGAATCTGTCGCGTTGATCGCATCTTCCATCATGTCGAAGAAGTTGGCTGAGGGAATTGACGCGTTGGTGCTCGATGTTAAGGTTGGCTCCGGCGCATTCATCAAGAAGCAGGTGGAGGCACGCCGCCTGGCACAGATGATGGTGGGCATCGGCCGCCGCATGGATAAAAAAGTTCAAGCGCTGATTACCGATATGAATCAGCCGCTCGGCTATGCAATCGGCAACGCGCTTGAAGTGATGGAAGTTTCGCAAACCCTGCACAACGAGGGGCCGGAAGATTTGCGACGATTGTCGCTCGAACTCGCTGCCCGCATGATTTTCATCGGCAAGATCACCAAGACTCTCGATGAAGCGCGCCAAGTGGCTGAGCAGAAACTTTCTGATGGATCGGCTTACCAGAAGTTCCGCGAAGTGGTGGAAGCCCAGGGCGGCAATCCGCAGGCGCTCGAGAAATTCGAACTTCTGCCAAATGCGACTGGGATGCGCGAAATAACCACTCCACGTGCCGGATATGTCAGTGCAATCAACGCTGAGGATATCGGCCGCGCCTCCACCATGATGGGTGCCGGACGCAACACCAAAGACGACGCCATCGATCCGGCTGTTGGCGTGATTTTGGAAGTGAAATCGGGCGAGAAGGTGGATTCCGGTGCCGTGCTGTGTCGCCTTTACTACACCGATGAAGCCACTCTCGAAGAAGCTGCTGGCATGGTGGAAGACGCTTTCCGCATCTCCGCTTCGAAGCCCGACGAACGCGAACTGATACTCGAAGTCGTCGGTTAACCGGATGGGCCGTTTTACCGGCGTTCTGGGCATCATCGCAATCATGCTGGTTGCGTTTCTATTCTCGACGAATCGGCGCGCCATAAAACCGCGTGTTGTTTTTTGGGGCCTGGGACTGCAACTGCTTTTCGCGGTCATCGTACTGAAAACAGGGTTCGGCGCCGTGTTTCAGAAAATCGGCGAAGGCGTGAATGCCATGCTTGGCTATTCCGTGGCGGGTAGCGAATTCGTCTTCGGTCCACTCGGTAACGGCACGGGTCCGTTCCCCCAATTTTTGCAGGGCATCAAGGCGGGTTCCGGCGTCTTTTTTGCGTTTCAGGTATTGCCCATCGTTATCTTCATTGCCTCGTTTTTCTCTATTCTTTACTACCTGGGCGTCATGCAGATTCTGGTGAAAGCCATGGCGGTCGGGATGCAAAAAGTATTCGGCGCAAGCGGGGCGGAATCTTTGAACGTCGCGGCCAGCATCTTCATGGGCCAGACCGAAGCGCCGCTAACCATCAGGCCGTTTATTGCCGGGCTGACGGAATCGGAATTGTTCACGATTATGGTGAGCGGTATGGCTCACGTCTCCGGTGCCGTAATGGTTGCGTACGTCGCAATTGCTCACGTCAGCATCACGCACCTGCTCACAGCCGTGATCATGACTGCGCCCGCTACCATCATGCTTGCGAAGATCTTCATTCCGGAAACGGATACGCCAGTCACCGCGGGCCGCGTGGACGTGAAGACTGAGAAGACAGCGGTGAACGTGATCGACGCAGCCGCCCAAGGCGCGGGCGATGGCCTGCATCTAGCGCTCAATATCGGGGCAATGCTGATCGCGTTTTTGGCGCTAATCGCGATGGTGAACGGCATCCTGGGCTGGGTACACATACTGCCCGCCATGGGCTGGCTGCCCGGTTCGCTGCAACAGATATTTGGGTTCGTTCTTGCACCACTCGCCTGGCTGATGGGTGTCGCGTGGCACGATTGCGCCTCGGTCGGGAACCTTTTGGGAACACGATTAGTCCTGAACGAATTTGTAGCATTTCTGGATTTAGCCGGCTTGCGGGCCACCATGGAACCCCGTTCCGTCGTCATTTCCACTTTCGCGTTATGCGGCTTCGCGAACCTGAGCTCAATTGCGATTCAGATCGGCGGCATCGGGGCTCTTGCTCCTAGCCGTAAACCCGATTTGGCACGACTCGGTTTGCGCGCGGTAGCTGCGGGCTCCATGGCAAATTTCATGTCGGCCTGTATCGCGGGGATCCTACTGTGATTCATCAGGCGCGCGCTTTTCTGCAGGCGCGAACCTATTTGCGTCCCCGTGTTGCAGTCGTCCTGGGCAGTGGCTTGGGCGCATTCGCCTCCGAACTCACAGGAACTACTGAAATCCCTTACTCGGAAATCCCTGGCTTCCCGAAATCGACTGCAATCGGTCACGCGGGAAAGCTGATCATTGGCAACCTGGGTGACACGGCTGTGGCTATTATGGCTGGCCGGGTTCACTTGTATGAAGGCTACTCAGCAGTGGAAGCGGCGTTCGGCGCCCGCGCTCTTGGCACGTTCGGCGTTAGGACTTTGGTGGTCACCAATGCAGCGGGAGGAATCGGGGCGCACCTGCAACAAGGATCGCTGGTTCTGATCAGCGATCACATCAATTTGCAAGGCCAAAACCCACTGACCGGACCAAATGATGAGACCTTAGGTCCGCGCTTTCCAGACATGACGGAAGCCTATTCGCACCGGCTTCGCGCGCTGGCCCAACGTGTGGCCGAGGGCATGGGGCTGCATCTACATGAAGGCGTCTATGCGGCTCTGCCGGGCCCGAGTTACGAAACACCTGCGGAAATTCGCTATCTCCGCGCCATCGGAGCTGACCTGGTAGGAATGTCCACCGTCCCGGAAGTGATCGCGGCAAATCACATGGGCCTCGAAGTATTGGGAATCAGTTGCGTGACCAATCTGGCCAGTGGACTTTCGGGCAAGAAGCTCGATCACAAAGAGGTGCTGGAGACGGGGGACCGCACCAGAGTTTTGCTGGTCGAGCTATTGCGATCCATCTGCCTGGCGAAGGACATTGCGCCCGCGTCATGAGCGTTCTTGAACTGATCCAAACCGCAATAGCAGCGCGCACTAAGGCGCATGCGCCCTATTCGCACTTCCTGGTCGGTGCTGCTCTCGAAGATTCTGACGGGCACATTCACACGGGCTGCAACATAGAGAATGCGACCTATGGGCTGACCCTTTGCGCGGAACGCGTTGCCATGTTCAAGGCGCTTTCCGAAGGCGCGCGCAAGTTCCGCCGCATCGCAGTGGTGGCCGATACGGCCGACCTCACGCCGCCCTGCGGTGCTTGCCGCCAGATACTTTGGGAGTTTGCCGGCGATACCGAAATCATTCTCGCCAACCTGACCGGCCAAACGGAAACGGTCCAGCTTGCTACGCTTTTCCCACGCGCCTTCGATGCGACTTATTTATAGTCTCGTCTTCTTCGCAACAGCCCTAACGTGCTTTGCTGCCGATCCCGCGGATTGGATTGTCACCGCACGTTACGTGGTCACTGTAGACGCACAGCATCGAATCATCGACAACGGTGCGCTCGCGGTTCGTGGCGGCAAGATTCAGGCCGTCGGCACCGCCGCTGATATCAACCGCCGCTTCATCGCCAAGGCGAGACTCGATCGTCCAGATTCGCTCATTGCACCGGGGCTTATCAACACGCACACCCACGCTGCCATGTCATTGCTGCGCGGTATCGCGGACGACCGCCGCTTGCAGGATTGGTTGGAGCACTACATCTTCCCCGCCGAAGCCAAGAATGTCACCCCGGAGTTTGTCCTTTGGGGGACGCGGCTTGCGTGCCTCGAGATGCTGCTTTCCGGCACCACCACTTTCACCGACATGTATTACTTCGAAGAAGTGGTTGCCCAAGCCGCTAAAGAAGCTGGACTTCGCGGAGTGCTGGGCGAAACCATCATCGGTTTCCCGGTCGCCGATGCTAAAACCCCAGTGGAATCGCTGGCGCGAACAGCCAAGTTTCTCGATACCTTCGCAACAGACCGGCTCATCGTTCCAGCCGTTGCGCCACATGCCATCTACACGAATTCCGCCGAGACGCTGAAAGCATCGCGAGCTCTGGCTGACAAGTTCCATGCGCCCTTGGTGATCCACCTTTCCGAAACCAAAAAAGAAGTGGACGATTGCATTGCGAAGAATGGTATGACCCCTGTCGCTTATCTCGATTCGCTGGGCGTGCTCACGGGCCGCACCATCGCCGCGCATGGCGTTTGGTTGTCGGATGATGACATCAAAATCTTGAAGGCACGTGATGTAGGCATCGCTCATTGCCCGTCCAGCAACATGAAACTAGCCAGCGGTGCCGCGCCGGTCATGAAGCTGCTGCAAGCGGGCGTGAATGTCGGGTTGGGTCCCGATGGTCCCGCGGGCAGCAACAATGACTTCAACATGTTCGAAGAGATGGACCTGGCCGCGAAGCTTCAGAAACTGGTCACGATGAATCCAGAAGCCCTCCCAGCGCGCATGGCCATCGATATGGCAACCATCGGTGGCGCGCGCGTGCTCGGGCTTGCTGCAAAAATCGGCTCTCTCGAAGAAGGGAAGGAAGCAGACCTGATCACTGTGCGGCTGGATCAGGCACACGCCATTCCCCTTTATGATGTGGAATCTCAATTGGTTTATGCTCTGAAAGGAAGCGATGTGACCGACGTCATGGTCGCGGGAAAACTGCTGGTTCGGGACCGTCGAGCGCTCACTCTCGATTCCGTCAACATTTACAGGAAGGCACGTGAATACCAAAGGTCCGTTGCGGCATCCTTAAGGTAAGCCTGCATGGAAATTTTACTCCGTTATCTGAAGCCTTATTGGAAGCTTGCCGCTGGCGCTTTGGTGCTTGCCGCCGTCAATCAGGTTTTCTCGCTGCTCGACCCGCTCATCTTCCGGCACATCATTGATTCCTACGCCACACGCTACAAAGAATATTCCAGTGCCCAGTTCCTGCGCGGTGTCAGCCTGTTGCTGGCCGCCGCTGTCGGAGTCGCGTTTATCTCGCGCGTAGCCAAGAATTTTCAGGATTATTTCGTAAACCTGATCACGCAGCAAGTGGGGGCGAATATGTATGCCGATGGCATCCGGCACTCGCTCGACCTGCCCTATACGCTGTTTGAAGACCAGCGGTCTGGCGAAACACTGGGCCGTCTGCAGAAGGTGCGTACCGATGTGGAAAAGTTCATTTCCTCTTCGGTCAATCTCGTTTTCACCACGTTGATCGGTCTCATCTTCGTGATCTTCTATGCGTGGGGAGTGCACTGGTCTATCGTGCCGGCATACCTGGCAACCGTGCCGCTGCTGGGGGGCTTGAGTTCTGTGCTCAGCCGCAAGATTAAAGAAGTTCAGAAGGTGATTGTCAAGGAAACTACGGCCCTGGCTGGTGCCACCACTGAATCGCTGCGGAACATTGAGTTGGTTAAAAGCTTAGGATTGGCGCAGCAGGAGATTTCGCGGCTCAACGCCACCACGAATAAGATTCTAAAGCTCGAACTGAAAAAGGTCCGGTACCTTCGCAGCCTCAGCTTCATTCAAGGCACGTGTGTGAACTTGTTGCGCACGTCTATTCTGTTTTTGATGCTGTATCTGATCTTCACGCAGCGCATCAGTGTCGGCCAGTTCTTTTCACTCTTCATTTATTCGTTCTTCATCTTCGGACCGCTGCAGGAATTAGGTACGGTGATCAACACGTATCGCGAAACCGAAGTGTCGCTCGAAAACTTTAAAGCGATTCTCAGCATGCCGCCCGAGCCGCGCCCCGTTGACCCGGTGGCATTAGGCGCTTTGCAGACGCTGCGCTTCGATAGCGTCTCCTTCCAACATCAATCGGCTTCATCACCCGCGCTCCGTGGAATCAGTTTCGAAGTCCGCCGTGGAGAAACGGTGGCCTTCGTCGGTCCCTCAGGCGCTGGCAAGACCACGCTTGTGAAGTTGCTGGTCGGATTGTATCGTCCGCAATCCGGCCACATCTTTTACAACGGCACGCCGGAAGATCAGATCGCCATTGAAACGCTTCGCGAACGCATCGGATTTGTCACGCAGGATACGCAACTCTTCTCCGGCTCCATTCGTGAAAATCTGCTTTTCGTGCAGCCGAATGCGACCGATGAAGAATGCCTGGATGTTCTGCATCAATCTGCCGCACAGGGCTTGTTGCTACGCGCGGACCGCGGTCTTGATACTCTCATCGGCGAAGGCGGCGTGAAAGTATCGGGCGGTGAGAAACAGCGGCTATCCATTGCTCGCGCACTGCTCAGAAAACCGCAACTGCTGGTGTTCGACGAAGCCACCTCGTCACTTGATTCCCTCACCGAAGAAGAAGTGAGCCTTACAATCCGTACTGTGGCCCAAACCCGCGACGCGCTAACGATTTTGATCGCGCACCGCCTCTCCACCATCCTTCACGCGGATGCCATTTATGTACTGGAGCGCGGTCAAATTGTGGAATCGGGCCGCCATGCTGAGTTAGTGTCGCGCAAGGGCTTGTACTATGCCATGTGGCGTCAGCAAAGCGGCGAAGAGGCACCCGCAGCTCTGCCCGTTGCCGCTGTCTAGCGGACCGGTGTCGCTGTCATCTCAACAGTCATCTGCCGCTTGCTCGATACATCGTCAGAAGTGAAGATCAAGGTTGGTTTTCCCACTTTGGCCGACACAACGGAGTTCCATTTGTTTTGGCGAATGATGGGGTTCTTCGCTAATGCAGTCAGGTCTTCGGCAATACTGCTGATATCGGCCACAAGTTCCAGAGACACGTCGCCGTCAGTTTCCTTGAAGTGCCGGATGTCGAAGTTAATGCCAACTTCCAAATAAGTGAATTGGCCGCTGGGCGAAACCATGGAGGGCACCTTGCTCCCCGTTCTTATTAATGCAACACCGGATTGTCCTGTGGCGGCGCGCACGGAATACGCGTGCGAGGTAATTACTTTGCCAGCATCCAGTTCTTTTACGGCGAAATCCAGCTTGAAGAACCTTGCCGGATCAGCTTCTGCACCATACATCGAAATTGCTGCGGAAATTAAGATCCCGAGAACCTGTAATGGTTTCATTGTGATTGCTCCTCTGTTGCAATTGGTTGAATTTCAAGAACCTTGATTTCGATGGGTGCCTCAGTACGTTCTCTGAATGCTATCCATTCATCCGCTGTGATTTCTGGCGAATGCTCTGCCCAGCGTGCGAGTATGCGCTCCTGTTCGGTTAATCCCATGGGTGCGTGAAATCTATGCAAATGCCGCTGACGTACAACATGGGGCGGATCGTGTGCTTTCAGGATTATCTCGGGCACGTATGCTGCGAACGGTTTAGTCAGCCTTTCAGGAGGCGGAGTTACCTGAAACATCCAAACCGCACAAGCAGCGGCGCTCAATGGAATGGCGACCCACCATCCCCTGCGCTGCGGTCTCCCCATTTTGCTCAACACGCGGCCTCCAAATCCAGCAGACGGCTCCGCTGTTGAATAACTTGCAAGCGCTCTATCGATCAGTTCGTCGTGTCCCATACCGCTCCTCGATTTTCTTTCTCAGTATCTGGCGAGCACCAGCCAAACGCGAGCGTACCGCAGCCCCGGTCACTCCCATCGCAATTCCGATTTCAGCGCTTGTTAAACCGTCCACACTTGAGAGCGCGAGTGGCACCCGCAACTCTTCCGGAAGAGCATCGATCAGCCGATGCAACCATGCATCCTGATCCGCCGCAATTGCGGCTTCCTCGGGATTCCGTGCCATACATTGTTGTTCCGGCACGTCGTCCAAGGTCACACCCCGCTTCCGCGAAATTGCCACGCGCCATGCCGCGCGCGCGAGGAATGCCCGCTCATCCTGAGCAGCTTGCCACGCCCGCAGCCGGTATAGTTTTAGAAAGGTTTCCTGTGCGGCATCCTCCGCATCGGCGGCATTACGCAGAATGGCAAAGGCCACTCGGAACACGAAACGGGAGTTGCGCTCAACGAATGAAGTAAATCGCTGATCCTCCGTTTCCGCCTTAACCGCGGTTAAATTCCATGAGCCGAAAATGCTCGTATTCACCATCCCTGCCATCTAAGACCGAGGCGGCCGCGCATCCGTTCAACTCTTTTTTAGCGGTGATATAATATCGGGCAGTTACCGTTAAAGTAGACGCTGACTTTATGGCCCTTCCCCGCCCCCTAATCTCACTCTTTTGCATCTCCTTTGCGGCGGTCGCCCAGACGCCCGATCAGATTGAGTACTTTGAAAAAAACGTACGGCCCGTACTGGTCCAAAGCTGCCAGCCCTGCCATAACGCAAAGGCCAAAGCGTCGGGCCTCGACCTTTCGAGTGCAGCAGGCTTTGTGGCCGGAGGCGCGGGCGGGGCCTTGCTCGAAGCTGGCCATCCGGAAAATAGCAGACTGTCTAAAGTGGTCGGCTACGAAGACTCGCTCAAGATGCCGCCGATGGGCAAGCTGAAGCCGGAGCAAATCGAGAGCTTGAATAATTGGATCAAAATGGGCGCGCCCTGGCCTGGCGCAAAAGAAGCGAGCGCGGTGGTCCGTCCCACTCCGAAGAAGGAATTCACTGCTGAACAGAAAGCGTTTTGGGCATTCCAACCCGTGCGCAACCCAACCCCGCCCGCGGTAAAAGATGTGAACTGGGTGAAATCGCCAGTTGACCGTTTCATCCTGGCCAAGCTGGAAGAGCGCGGGATTCGACCCGCCCCGCCTGCTGACAAATCCACTCTCCTGCGGCGCGCGACTTTTGATTTGACCGGCCTCCCACCCACACAGAAAGAACTCGAAGCATTCCTCGCGGATCAATCTGCGGATGCATTTGCGAAAGTAGTGGACCGCCTGCTTGCCTCGCCACGCTATGGCGAACGGTGGGGGCGTCACTGGCTCGATGTCGCACGCTATGCGGATTCCACCGGCAATGACGAAGACCATCGCTATCCCTATGCGTGGCGTTACCGGGACTATGTCATCGATTCCTTCAATAACGATCTGCCCTACAACCGTTTCGTTCGCGAACAGATAGCAGGCGACCTGATGCCGCCCGCTTCCGGTGAGAAAGTCAATTCGAGCGGTGTGGTTGCCACAGGTTTCCTGGCCCTTGGTGCAAAGGCGATCGCACAAGTTGATAAGACCAAAATGCTTTACGACGTTTGGGATGAGCAGGTAGACGTAACCTCCCGAGCGTTCCTGGGGCTGACCATGGCCTGTGCCCGGTGCCATGACCATAAGTTTGATCCCATATTGACCAAGGATTATTACTCCATGGTCGGCATGTTTGCCAGTACCAGAAGCTTCGAAAAGGTGAACCAGGGTGTTGCTTCCCTGCTCTATCGCCCCTTGGTTCCCGAAGCCGAGTACAAGGTTTACCGCGTATATCTGGCAAAGATTGCGCTCGAAAACTTGAGTGCAGACGAGATGATCGACGCGGAAGTCATCAAAGCAGCGGAAGCTTCTTCTGAACACGTGGCCGAGTATCTTTTAGCGACTCGCGCGCCGCTCTCTGCCGCGGCGCTTGATAGCGGTGTTCTCGCCAAGTGGATCAAGACCGTTACTGCTGCGCAAGGCGCAAAGCCATGGCTCGATGAGTGGCGCGCAGCTACTCCAGAGAATGCCCCTGCCGTTGCTGCCGTCTATCAGAAACGCTACCAGACTGCTCTTTCCGAATGGAAAAAAGCAGTAGTGAAATCGCACGCGGACTCACGGAAGAAGCTGGAAGCTGGCGAGCCCGCCCCCGAACGATTGAAGCCAGAAAGTAAGGACGCGTTTTTCAGTGCGGCCTATTTCGCGGATGGGCCTCTCGCCTTAACGAAAGCTGATCGCGAAAAAGTGCTCTCCCCGGAGTTGAACGAGAAGGTCAAGGCGTTTCGCGCCGCAGCGGAATTGCTCAAAAAGAATACGCCCTCGGAGCCGGACATGGCGGACGCTGTAACAGAAGAGGCCGTCCCCGCAGTCGGCAAAATCGCGATCCGTGGAGACTTCCACAACTTAGGTGAGGACGCGCCCCGCGCCGTGCCCGCGATCCTCAGCAGGGTAGCTCCGCCTCCTTCGGAGTTCACCGGTAGCGGACGTCTGCAAGTTGCTGACTGGTTGACACGCCCGGATAACCCATTGGTTGCCCGCGTAATCATGAACCGCACCTGGATGTGGCACTTCGGAGAGGGCATCGTCTCTACGCCAGACAATTTCGGCCGCATGGGTGGCAGGCCATCGAATCCGGACCTCCTGGATTATCTGGCGACACAACTTGTCTCGAACGGCTGGTCTTTGAAGAAGATGCACCGCGGCCTGATGCTATCCAGCACCTATCAGATGGCAACCGATTCAGACCCGAAGAGCACCACCGCCGATCCGGAGAACACTTTGTTCTCTCGGTATAACCGTCAGCGGCTCGACATCGAAGAGATTCGAGACAGCATGCTTGCGATCGATGGTTCGCTCGACCTTACGATGCATGGCACTCTGCAAAAAGGCTTTGGCACAGATAAGGAAAACAGCTCCGACCGGCTGAGTATGAATCCGGAACTGATCCGCCGCCGCACCGTATACATTCCACTTCGAAGAGCCAACTTACCCACCCTCCTGAACCTGTTTGATTTCGGAGACGCGACCACTGTAAACGGCAAGCGTTCGCTGACCAACGTAGCACCGCAGGCGCTGTTCATGATGAATAGCGATTTCGTGTCCGACCGCGCCAAGAACATTGCGAAATCGGTATTGGACGATCAGAAACTCGACAGCCGCGCTCGTATCGTGCAGATTTACCTTCGCACTCTGGACCGTAAACCCTCAGCCGAGGAAATCGACGGTGCTTTTACATTCATTGATCGACTGAAGCAGAAGTTTAATCGCGCCGACCTGGAAGCATGGCAGAGTTTGTGCCATGTGCTATTGACCTCGAACGAATTTATCTACCTGGAATAAAGGAGCTTATCCGTGAATTTCGAAAACATGGAACAAGTAAAGCGGCTGATTCACCAGACGGAGCGTCCTGCTTCGCGCCGTGCCATGCTGCGCGCTGCTGGATGCGGTTTTGGCTTCTTGGGTTTGGCAGGTCTGCTGGCGGAAGGCCAGAAACTTTCCGCGGCGGGAACTGCCGGTGCCCTGCCCGTGAACCCGATGGCTCCGCACGCGCCCCATTTCGCACCCAAGGCTAAGCGCGTGATCTTCCTGTTCATGCATGGCGGACCTTCCAGCGTCGATACGTTCGATCCGAAAGAAAGGCTGACGCGCGACGACGGCAAGCCGCTGCCCATTAAACGTCCGCTGGCTTTCGCCGGGGGCGATGCCGGGCCGTTGATGAAGTCTCCCTGGGAATTTAAGAACCACGGCCAAAGCGGAATTCCCATCAGCTCTCTTTTCCCCAACGTTGCCTCCTGCGCCGACGATCTCTGCGTCATCCGCTCCATGGTGGGCGAAGGCGTGGATCATGGCGCGGCGCTGTTGCAGACGTTTACCGGCAGCAGCACGTTCATCCGTCCGGCCATGGGTTCCTGGGTTCTCTACGGACTTGGAACAGAAAATCAGGATTTGCCTGGCTTCGTCACCATCAAGCCCGCGCTCTCGCATGGCGGCTCTAAGAATTGGGCATCGGCATTCCTGCCCGGCTCTTTCCAAGGTACGGCCATTGGGAACGCAGGCCTCAAGGTGAACGACATTCAAGGTGAACCGATTGAGTATCTGATGAACAAGCATTATTCATCGGATCAGCAGCGCTTTGAGCTCGACATGCTGAAGGGCATCAATCAGCGGCATGCCGCGCTGCATCATAACGATCCGCAACTAGAGGCGCGCATTCAGGCTTATGAACTTGCCTTCCGGATGCAGTCCCAAGCGCCGGAAGCATTTCAGGTAGAGAAGGAATCCGAAGCCACCAAACAGCTATATGGCCTCGATCAGGAAGCCACCAAAGACTTCGGTTGGCAATGCCTGCTGGCCCGGCGCTTAGCAGAACGCGGCGTCCGGTATATCCAGTGCACCCACTCTTACAAATGGGACCAGCACGAGGACCTGTTCAACAAGCACGTCGAGAATGCGAACGAAGTCGATAAGCCCATTTCCGGCTTGCTAAAAGATCTGAAGGCACGCGGCTTATTGAAAGATACGCTAGTGATCTGGGCCGGTGAATTCGGGCGCACTCCCGTTTCACAAGGTAAGAATGGACGTGATCACAATCCATACGGCTACTCGATTTGGATGGCTGGCGGCGGTGTGAAGTCGGGCTTCATTTACGGGGCGACCGATGAGATCGGGTACTACGCTGTGGAAGACCGGATGCACATTCACGATTTCCATGCCACTGTTCTGCACCTTCTCGGCCTGGAGCATGAGAAGCTGACGTACAACTACAACGGTCGGGATTTCCGCTTGACCGATGTGGCGGGCGTGGTCGCGAAGAAGATTATCGCTTAGCTTTTCTGAAGCTGGCGGAAGGCGGTGAGGCACTTGCTCGCGGTTTCAAGCGGAGTGTACTTGCTGCCTTCCTGTTCAATTAAGTAGTACTCGATTCCGCCTACGGTTTCAGCCGCCTGCAGTACTGGCTGCCACTTAACTTCACCTTCCCCAAACAGCGCCTGGTAACCATCGGCCTTTGACCAGTCTTTGAGGTGCATCGATTTGATACGACCAGCGTTCTGCTTGATCCAGACCACGGGATCGGAGCCAGCCTCCACGCAAGTTCCTAAGTCGAGTTGCAGCGCTACACTCTTCGGCGTATGTTCCGCGAGATACTCGATTGGCCGCTTCCCTTCGAGCGGAATGAACTCCAGTTGGTGATTGTGATAACCCGTGCTCAGCTTGTGCGGTTTCAATACATCCGATGCGCGGCTGAGCAGCTCCGCTGTCGGCTTCCAACTCTCGAGCGAGGTAATCTTCCCGGCGCTAGCCAGCAGAATATACCGGCTGCCTAGAGCTTGATTCAGCTCTATCGCTTTTGCGATATTCTCCGGCGCAAAACTCTTAGGGCCATTGTGCGTTGAAAAGCAACGAATCTTCAACTCATCCAGAAGCTTGCGCATATCCTGCACCTGAGCTATGGTCCAGTCAAAGTAGGGTGCGTAAAATTCAACGCCGTCATAACCCATCGCCGCGACGGCGCGAACCGTACCCATAGGATCGCGCTTAAACTCTTCGCGGACGGAATACATTTCCAGCCCAACAGGAATTTTCGCCGCACCTAAAACAGGAACGGTTAAAACGGCAGCGCTGAGCGCGAGGAATCTACGGCGGTCTATCACTCCAAAATCATACAACGCTGCCATACAATCAGTTAATCCGGTATGAATGTATTCGGGCAGCGTATCCATTGGAGTGAGACGGGCAATGGCCCGCCGGTGGTGTTGCTGCATGGGCTTGGCTCGGATTCCTCAGAATGGGCTCGTGTGGTGGGTTATCTTTCAGCGCACAGGCGCGTAATCACGCTCGATCAGATTGGGTTTGGTCAATCCGGCAAGCCATCGATCAGATATCGGACCGAGACGCTGTCATCTTTTCTGGAAGGATTCTTCGAAACATTACGCCTGGATCGGGCTTCGCTGGTGGCCCATGGGGTATCAGGTTCGGTGGCGATTCATTTTGCGACGTCACACCCTAAGCTTGTGGATCGGCTGGTACTGGCGAATACCGGATTCCTTTTCGATGCCGCGGGTATGGAGGTTCTAAACCCCGTGACTCGCACCGAAGCACGCGAATTGCAAAAACGAACCCGATTTTCGGCCAACCACGCCATGGCCGATCAGATATGGTCAGATTCGATGCAGTCTGCAGATGCGAACCAAGCGTTGATCGACTCTGCAAAATCGGGACTCGACCCCACAGCCCCGCTGTTAGGCACCATCGCCCAACCCACGCTAGTGATCTGGGGACGCGAAGATCGCTTGACGCCGCTGGAAACGGGTGAGCGGCTTCACGCGGCAATACCGAACTCTCAAATGGTGATCGTTGAGAAAGCCGGCCACGCGCCACACCGGGAACAACCTGCCGAATTCTCCGCCGTCGTGGACAAATTCCTATCGGGCGCAAAGGTCCACCAAAGATTCCGGAAGCAGCGCCAGGAAGAAAATGTCTGGTTTTAAGCGGGCCGTTGGCGATACTTTCGGGCGGCTGTTTTTCCTAAGCTGAGCAGCAGATTCATCACTGGCGTTTTAAGGCTAGCGAGACGGCCGCCCTTTTTTGCCGAAGTTACGCCGGTAGCGGCGGGCAAGATTGCAGCAGCCACGATTCCCATCAAATCCGCAGCCGCGCCCGGGAAGAGGCCATGGAATTTGGAAAGCATTTGGGCCCCACCCGTGAGCACTCGCTCGGCTTCGCCCCGCTTCACGGCGGTCACAATTTTTTTGGCCGCAGCATCTGCGCTCATTGCCAGCACAGGCGCGCTCGCGCCTAAACTAAACCACTTGCCTTCCGCTTCCTGGTTACCCTTGAAGATTGCATTCACAAAAGACCCAGTGCGCAATAGCCCCGGAGCAATGGTGGTGACTTGTACACCCTCTTGGCCCAACTCCGCGCGCAAGCCTTCCGAAAAACCGGTAGCCGCGAACTTCGCGCAAGTATACGGCACCATATGCGGTACGCTCACCTTTCCGCCGAACGAAGTGATGGTGACTATCTTGCCGCTGCGCCGTTTCACCATGCTGGGGATCAATTCCAAAGTAGGGAAAACGACACCCCAAAACATTACCTTCATGGCGGAATCGAAATCCTTCACGGTCATCGCGGTCACCGGGCCCACCTGGATTTGCCCAGCATTATTTACTAAGATATCGATCCGGCCGAAGTGCCCCTCCACCTCCGCAATCATCTGCTTCACTTGGGCTTCATCGGAAACATCGCAGGTAACTGCAACTACGTTCGCGCCACTTCTTTCCAACTCACGCTTAGCGCCATGAAGTTCCTCCCGATTACGCGCGCAAATTGCCAACCGGCAACCTTCAGCGGCAAAACGCCGCGCGAGTGCAATCCCTAACCCCTTAGAGCCCCCTGTAATCAGAACCACCTGACCTCGCAGCGCTTCTTCGCCGCCCTTGGCCAACAGTTCTCGAACAGCCAAACCAGCACCCAAGCCGGCAGCGGTCAACAGCAGTTTACTTTTTCCCGTCACGGGGCTTCGGGGTAGCAACTCCGGGGCCAACTAGTGTTTTTGCAAAACGAACCCAAGATCGCCTAACCCGTTGATGACGAATTGGACGGCTATTGCGGTAAGAAGAAGGCCCATCATACGCATCAGGATGTGAATCCCAGTTTCTCCCAGCAGCGAGCGAATTTTGTCCGCCATCGCCAGAATAATAAAGGCGCAGACAGAAGTCAGGGCGATCCCGACGAAGACAGGGGCCGCCTGCCACCAGCTTGGAGATTGCCCCATGAGCACCATCACACTTGAAATTGCGCCGGGTCCAGCAAGAAGCGGAATCCCGAGCGGAATGATGCCGACGTCCTCTTTCGTGCAGGCTTCGTCTGTTTCGCCAGGCGCTTCTTTAGTGCCCGATTGTTTAGCTTGCAACATCTCCATCCCGATGATGAAGAGAAGCACACCGCCCGCAATTTTCAAGGCGGGAAGCGTGATGCCGAACAATTTGAAGATCATGCCACCCGCCAGAGCGAATGTCGACAACACAATGAAGCAAGTGATGGAGGCCCGTTTTGCCATTCGTCGGCGTTCAAAGGCGGACGAACCTGCTGTCATAACCAAAAAGGAAGGGATGGCAGCGAAGGGATCTACCAGGAAAAATACGGAACTGAAGGCGACTAGTAATATCTGGAAAATCGCCAGGGCATTCATCGCTTTAAAGCTGCAGACCCAACTGGGCTAAAGCAGCAGCGGTGGTGGTGTAATCGACGTGTTGGATGGCTTTAATGCCAAATTTTGACGCTACTTCCACGAAGAGCAGCCGGTCGTCCAAGTACGCAATGCGCTCCGGCGGAACCTGGACCAGATCCAAGGCCATTCGAAAGATATCGTTATCCGGCTTGCGTAAACCGACGAAACAGGAAGATACAAAGGCATCGACAAACTCACCCAAGGCGAATTTTGCGATCCGGTACTCTGTCAGTTCGCGCCCTTCGTTACTGACGACAAACACCTTTAACTTGTATTTGGCTTTCAAGCCGCGCACGAGTTGAAGCATTTCGGGATACGGCTTCGATTGTTCCAGCATCCAGGCTGTGAACTGCTCCGGTGTGAACTCTCTAGGCTGGAAAAAAACCGAACGAGATAGATATTCGTTGAGCGTCAACTTTCCAATCTCGTAAGTATCGAAAGTCATGCGGTGGCGGCTGTCCATTTCCGCTTGATCGAATCCAAAATGCTGTGCCGCGGCGCGGCGGGTGTCGCTATCCCATCCGTTGGTCAGCATCACGCCGCCCAGGTCGATAAAAAGTGCTTGAATCCCGGCTTCTGACGAACTCATTAGCGGCAAAGGTCCTGAAACCAGACTAGCAGGAGAGTTCCTGCGGTTCAGACGTTTTCAAGAAGAGAATCTGCAATTCGATAGGCGTCACAAAATCGGTCGAGACCATGGCATCCCCCATTGACCAACCGTCGGGCCTGCGCGAGATTGCCTTCGGCAACTGCTTTATGCAACTGCTCGCTTTTCGCATTCAAGAAACAAAATAAGAGACGGGCCGCCGGGTAGGATTCAGCCGCAAGTTCCGGTGAGGTAATCAGGTCAAGGCTGATTCGTGGTCCAAACCGATTGTAGTTAAAACGGCCTGTGAGCTGGACGTAACCTCTTCCGCGATAACGTTCGCCATCGGGGGAGCCCTGGTTGCCCAAATCTGCGCGGCGGTCATAAAGATCGAACGGCTTTCCTCCGGGTGAAGTGTTGTAGCGGGACACCTGTTCGGCGCAAGGCATGAAACTTTCCGTCTCTGCGCGAATGGTAGCAAGGGCCATTAAGAAAATCACCCGATCAACACCGGTTGCGGTAACTATTTGTTGGATATCGGGGAGGTTCGCCTGAAGGTGAGAAAGCGGGGTGAAAGGAAATATCCGCTGACAAATTTGGTCAGTCATACCCCAGGGCATTCGGCGACCCCGGGCGGCAGGAAGAGAACATTCATACGCCCAAACCCTAGCATCCAAGAAGCGGGCTGGACGTGACTCCAGAATGTAACTGCTTCAGTCTTTACGCGAAAATAAACACTTACATGATGTAACTGGAAATTCCGCTTTCAAATTCGAGCGGCGAAACATCCTGAAAATCGACTTTTACGATCCGCATGGCAAACTGAAAACCTCGGTTGCCAAGCTCTTCTATTCTGATCAGGGTGGTGTCACAACGCACGCATTTTGGAGGGAAGTTCTGACTGGTCGGCAGTTCAATGTGAACAGTGGCTGCGTCACCAACTGAAGGCAATTCACTCTCCGGCTTTAGCCGACAAGCTACCAATACGCCATTTCGATGCAAATTACCGGTAAAACCAACAAGAGAGCCTGGCCAAATATCAGGGAACGACAATCGGCAGGGGAGTTGCATCTCAATTCGCTCGTCGCCGCGCCTGTCCATTTCAGAAACTAGCCTTCGTTGTGGGTCCGTTTCCTTGTTTCTGTTCACATGAAGAATACGATTCGAAGGCAGGATCAGATGACCTGGGAAGAAGTTAACACGGAAAAGAAATTGATTGAACCAAATTTTTTTTGCGAGGGGCTTCGAGTACTAGGGCAGGCTACTAACAATTGAGGAGGAGTTCCAATTTTCCGGGACTCCTCCCTTGAGTATGGACCTATTGGCGAGTGGCGGCACCAACCGGAGTACCGATGATCTCTCCGGACACCACCATTTCCACGCGGCGGTTCTGCTGTCGACCCGCGTCAGTATCGTTCGAAGCGACGGGACTTGCTTTCCCGTACCCGACCGCAGTCAGGCTATTGCCGCTAATCCCCGCGCCTACCAAATAGTCCCGTACAGCAAATGCGCGTTTCTCGGAAAGCGTCTGGTTAAAAGCATCGGAGCCAACACTATCGGTGTGGCCTTCAAGCTGGAGCCGTAAGCCCGGGTAAGCAAGCAGGATACCCGCGACTTTGGCCAGCGTCTCACGCGTTGCAGGTTTAAGGGTTGCTTTCCCGAAATCGAAAAGGACATCCGACATATTGACGATCAGGCCGCGGGCGCTATCTTTTGTTTCCAGAATGGAGTTTAACTGGGTCAAAAGTTTTTGCCGCATTTCCGCTTTTTCCGCTTCTGATTTTTGCAGAGCGGAGTTTGCTTGAGCGGCAGCGGAATTTGCATCGGCGGCAGCTTTTCGCGCCAGTTCCGCATCCGCTTGGGCTGCTGCCTGTTGCGCTATAGCAGCTTGGCGAGCGGCTTCTGCCGCGGCGCGATCTTGATTCGCTTGTGCTGACGCGGCCAAAGCCTCTGCCTTCGCCCGTTCCGCATCAGCTCTGGCGCGTTCGGCTGCGGACCGATCGGCATCCGCTTGGGCGCGCCTTCTGCTTTCCGCATCGGCTTGTGCGCGGGCGTCTGATTCACGCTTTGCGGACGCGGTACGCTCCGCGTTCAGGTTTTCTTCCGTCATTTTGCGAAGAGTGATAATGCGAGCATCTTCAGCCATTTGAACGGCTTCGCGTGCATTAGTTTCAAGAGAGCGTTTGTCTCCCTTACCGCGGTTATAATCTTCCGCGTTCTTTAGATCGATCAGCGCCTTTTGGAATGTTTCGGTTGCATAGCGGTCTGAACCGGTAGCACGCGAAATCTCTACCGCATTGCGCGCTTCCCGCAACTGCAGATTGGTCCTGGTATCGCTAATTAGGGGCGTCAGGACACCGGCATTCACCACTTTGGTGTATTGACCGCGCTGCAACAACTCATACTTCGCGTCCACCTGTTCGATGGTTCCCGTGGTATCGGTACGGATAAAGTTTTCCATAACCACCACATCCGAGGGCTGGGTAACTGCCCAATAAGGTTCGGCTGTAACGATGATGCCGAAAGCCTGTAACTCGGTCGCAACATCGATAGACCGATGCGTGGCGTCTCCGTTTAGAACAACTTCACCCAGATTATCGGCACGGCCCTCGGGCGTAATGGCCCAAGCGACAAACGTCAGATATTCAGGACCAAAACTCTGCGGAGCACTCATTTTCTTGATGTCGAGCGTCATCTTCGTGGCACCGGTATTACTTTGAACGCGCACAACGCCGGTTGATTGCGGCATCAGCGCAGTACCTTTCAGATCGACGTTAGTCGAGCCGGTACGATGGTGAAAATTAATAGCTTTAATGGTTCGGGAAACTACCGTAACACGAAACACCGGCACTGAATCACCAGGGACACCCGCACGTGGGCCTTGTGTGGGGTTCGGTTCCTGAGCGCTTAGACAAGCGGAGATGGCGACAAGCGCAGTTGCAAACTTCATAATTGTGATTTCCTCTACAAATGTAGAAGCAAGGCTAATGCCGTTTCACATTTGACCGTTCGGATAAGCCCGAACATAATGCCTTGCGAGTAGGCAACGTAGATGATATCGGGCACCTGGATTGTGTTACTTTGACCCAGAGCTGTGCTCTTCGACTCTCTTCAGTTTCTAATTTTTTTTCCTGTGGTTACTGCGCTTTGTTTCGCGCTGCCCCCTAGGTTCCGGTGGGCTCTCCTGCTTGCCGCCAGTTGTTATTTCTACACGGCCTTTCGGCCAGTCTAGATTATTATTTTAGCATTTACCATTCTGGTGGACTACTTCGCGGGATTCCTGATCGACCGGGAGACTGGGCCACGCCGCCAGCTTTATTTAGTAGCTAGTATTCTGGCCAACATCGGGGTTCTCGCTCTTTTTAAGTACTACAACTTCATCACGCTATCCCTCCAGAGCGTAGGCGCTCGCACGGGGTGGGTATATCCGATTAACCCCCTGGATATCATCTTGCCAATTGGCCTGTCATTTCACACGTTTCAATCGTTGAGCTACACGATTGAAGTGTACCGGCACAGGCAAAAGCCCGAAAGAAACGTGGGGATCTTTGCACTCTACGTCATGTTCTACCCGCAACTGGTGGCCGGGCCAATTGAATGGCCGTAGAACATACTTCATCGATTCCACGAATTGCACCGGTTCGAATACTCGCGCGTGGTGGCGGGCCTGCAATTAATGGCGTGGGGCTTGTTTAAAAAGGTAGTTGTGGCAGACCGGCTCGCGCCCTTTGTGAACCAGGTTTACGATCACCCGCGCACCTACTCGGGCATCTCTTTTCTGGTGGCGACTGTTTTCTTCGCCTTCCAAATCTATTGCGATTTTTCCGGCTATTCCGACATAGCGCTGGGTTCGGCTCAGGTGATGGGTTTCCGTTTAATGGAAAACTTCCGGATGCCCTATTTAAGCCCCACCGTGAGCGATTTCTGGCGGCGGTGGCATACATGGCTCTCTACCTGGTTCCGCGATTATGTTTATTTTCCAATGGGCGGCAACCGGGTGAAATTCCTGCGCAGGTATGGGAATCTGCTCATCACTTTCTTGGTGAGCGGGCTATGGCATGGCGCAAACTGGACGTACGTTGTTTGGGGCGGCTTGAACGGCCTGTATCTTGTGCTGGAGCAATGGGGCGAAATGCTATCAAAGAAGGCCTTCCCGGAGTGGAGCGTACCGCCGGGCTTAAACTTCCCTTCCGTGCATTTCGTACAGCCATTACTTTTTGCCTGATCTGCTTTGCGTGGATTTTCTTCAGGGCACGCACAACGGCGGACGCGTTCTATATCGCGAGCCATTTAGGAGAAGGGCTTCTCAATTTGCCGCATGATCTGGGAAGTTTGTCCTTCATCAAGGCGAACATTTTGATGCGGCTTGATAAAGACGAGTTCATCATTGCGCTCTGTGTTCTGCCAATCCTACTGGTGGTGGAAGTTATTCAACATATGGTCCGGCTTCGCGGATTTATCGAAATGCAGCCCGTGTACGTCCGCTGGAGCCTATATTACGCCTGTTGTGCAACACTTCTTTTTTTCGGTGCTTTTAACCGGGCAAAGGAGTTTATCTACTTTCAATTCTGATTCAATGGCGTATCGAAAATTTTTTTTGCGGGCGGGAGTGTTGGCGCTTCCCTTTTTATTCCTGGGGCTGTTCGTCTACTGGACCGATCCGTTCTGTTTATTGCGTTCGCCTTTTATCCCGCGCGGCGTGAAGGAAAAATCGGCGTTTCCTTTGAATACCTGTCTGGCGAAGCTGATTGAATATGAGCAAAATCCGGGCGCTAACATTCTGCTGGAGATTCAAGGATGGGCTTGATGCGTCCGGCGGAGATTGAACGTGTTTCCGGGGTGAAGTTTCTGAATATGTCTTACGGGGGAGCAAGCTTGAACGAAGTGGCTGACACGTTTTGGACTGCGAATAAGGCAGTGGCTCTGAAGAGTGTCTACATGGGGATCGGTTTCAGCCTTTATAACGATTACCACTTCACGAATCGCACGGAGCCGGCGATGGCAATTATTGAAACGCCCCTTCTCTACTTCACAAACCGGACGGTGTTGGAGGGTGCTTGGTACACCGCTCAATTGCGCTATTCGGGTGCGAACCCCAGCTTAGGCCAGCCGCTGGTGACGCGTGATGAGCTCTGGCGTGAAAATTTGCAAGTACATTCCAACTGGGCTGAGCGATATTTGAAACCAGTCCGTTATTACGCCCGGCTTGAGGAAATTTCCCACTATTGCCAACAGCATGGAATCGACCTTCGCTTTATCATTTTCCCGGGCCATACAGATCTGCAGGCCGTCCCTGGCAAATTCGGGCTGGAGGATCAATATTTCCAATTTAAACGCGATCTGACCAGCTTCGGGCGTGTTTACGATTATGATCTGCCAAACGAACTAACCGTGAATCGCGCCAATTACAGCGATCCAGTCCATTTTCGCGAGCCCGTGGCAAAGCGCATCGTGGAGGAGGTGTGGGGTACGGGACCGCGCGCGGCCAGCCGATAGTTTGGCCTTTTTTTTGAAAACGCGTTATATTGAGGTTGGTCGTGTCGAACTCGGAAGTGGGCGCAAGCCCACTTTTTTATTGGTATCTACGGTTTTGCGGACAACGGATGGCGAAGGCGGCGGGAGTAGAGAAAATTGAGGCTGTAGCGCGCCGTGTGGCGGAGCCTGAGGGCATTGAAATTGTAGAAGTGGAGTTAAAGGGCGGCGGAAAGAATCAATTCTTGAGAATCTCAATCGACAAACCGGAAGGTGTGACCCATGGGGATTGCGAACTCATTTCGCGATCTTTGGGCGACATTCTGGACGCAGATGAGACAATTCCCACCCACTACACTCTTGAAGTCAGTTCCCCGGGCGTAGAACGCAAGCTTTTGAAGCTTGCTGATTTTGAGCGGTTCAGCGGTAAACGTGCGAAATTGGTGCTTCGCGAAGCGGTGGAAGGCCAGAAAAGCATAGAAGGGGTTTTAGGCGGGGTTTCCGGGGAAAGCGTTTCGCTCGTCCTCGACAACGGTACTTCCGTCCAGCTTCCCTATAGTCAGGTTGACCGCGCAAACCTTAAGTTTGAGTGGTAAAGCGTAGTCATTTCAGGAATATTCCGAGGAACTTGTGGATACCATTTTTCAGTCCATTGAAATTCTAAGTAAGGAAAAAGGTATCGATTCCAGCATTGTGATGGATGCTGTAAAAGATGCTTTGCTGATCGCCGCGAGGAAACATTTCCGCACAAACGAAGATTATTTCGCGGATTTAGACCCTAAGACCGGTGCCATGCGTCTATTTGCGGTAAAGAGAATTGTTGAGGTGGTGGAAGACCCGGTGCATGAGGTGACGCTGGCGGAAGCGGCGCGCATCGATGGTTCTGCCGCTCTTGGCGGGGAGGTACGTATCCCTAAACCGACCGATGCTCTGGGCCGCATCTCCGCCCAGACTGCTAAGCAGGTGATTCTTCAAAAGGTCCGTGAAGCGGAACGCGAAACGGTTTTCAACGAATATTCTGGCCGCGCCGGTGAGTTAGTCAACTGCATCGTAAAACGAATTGAGGGGCAGGATCTGGTGCTCGACCTAGGCAAGACCGAGGCCCGGCTTCCCAAAAAGGAACAGTCTAGGCTTGAAAGTTTCAGCATCGGCGACCGTGTGCGTTGTGTCATCAAGATTGTCGATAAAGCCAGCAAGGGCCCGGGCGTGGTGGTCTCGCGCGCGGATCCGGAATTGGTGAAGCGTTTGTTCGAGCAGGAAGTGCCGGAGATTTACGATTCCACGGTGACCATCAAGGGCTGCGCCCGGGAAGCCGGGGAACGTACCAAGATTGCGGTGCAAAGCCGCGACCGCGATGTGGATTGCGTGGGTGCCTGCGTGGGTATGAAAGGCATGCGCGTGCAATCGATTATTCGCGAACTTCGTGGCGAAAAGATCGACATCATTGAGTGTTCAGATGATCCCATTCAGTTTGCGACTCATGCACTGAGTCCGGCTAAAATTAGCCGTGTCACCATCCTGAATCCGCTTGAGAAGCACATGGAAGTGATTGTGGACGATTCGCAATTGTCCCTCGCCATTGGCAAGAAGGGACAGAATGTCCGCTTGGCGGCTAAGCTTCTCGGTTGGAAAGTAGATATCAAGAGCGAAGAGGAAAAGCGCCAGGAAGTGGAAAGCCAGATGGAAGCTTTGGTCACGCAGGAATCTCCCCTAGGGACTTTATTGCAATACGGGTTGGATCCGGGTGTGCAGCAGACGCTTTCCGAGGCCGGAGTGACTACCGTTGAAAAGCTTGGCGAGATGACGCCAGAACAACTGGTGGAAATTCCCGGGATCGATCCGTCTTCGGTTGAGCGGATACAAATGGCAGTGATCGCGTTTTACGGTCAGTTCGACGACGAAGCCGCTGGTAGCGAGGCAACGACTGAAACCGCCGTAGACGATCAGCCCGACACGCTGGACGCGAACGAGCCAGTTGGGTTGACCGATGAAAGCGTAGACTCTGAGCTAAGCGGCACCGATTTGCCCGGCATCTCCCCTCTTGAGATGGAAGGCGGAGAGTTCCCTAAGGCCGAGTCTGTTAATATAGAGGCTCCCGAAAGCAGTCTTTCCGGGATGGAGCCCGGTCAGCGTGAAGTGAAGAGCGGGCCGGACGCTTAGCGGTCCTCCAGCTTGAAGGCAGTGACGAACAATCGTTCTATATATGAATAAATCCCGAAGAATCAATGAGCTTGCCCGCGATTTAGAGGTAAAGTCTCATGAGATTCTGGACAAGTTGAAAGAGCTCGGTATTTCAGGAAAGACTCATTCGAGCTCCGTAGACGAAGATGTCGCGATCCAGTTGCGAGATCTGCTGGCACCGAACCGTGGGTTACCGGAGCGCCAGGATAAATCTGGCGGCGAAAGCAACGGCAACCATGGTGCCGGCCGACCCGAAGTGAGAGAGTCCGAAGCGGCCCCGCGACGTCCCAGGTCGGAAAAGCCTGCCTCGAAGACGGACCGGACCGAGCCTGCGGCTTCAGAGGCGGCAACTCCTTCTGCCCTGGTTGAGAGAGCGGCTGCTGAGGAAAAAGATCCGGCCCCGCCGAGTGCGCCCGCGGATGTGAAGGCACCTGAGGCGTCAGGTGGCCGGGAGGAAGCAGAAAAGCCTGCACCTCGTTTTGGGCTTCGGCCTCCACTGGCCGCCGGGCCTTTTCGCCCGCCACTTGCGGGCGGACCCCGTCCCACTCCCGCTTATGCGCCACCACCGCCGAAATTTGTGGGTACACCGCCCGCACAAACTGCGGCCCCGGTACCAAATGCTTCTCCCGTAGTTCCCACGCCGGATCCAATTGTGAGCCAGCCGCGCGATGTGGCTGTCGCGTCACCACCTAAGGAGCCCGCGCAGACTCCCGCGCCAGCGGCACGGGTCGGTGCACCGCCGCCCGCTAGCTCTCCTTCGGCAGCAATCGCTCCACGGCCTACGCCCGGTTCTGCTCGTCCCCTTCCGGCAGCCCCACGCCCCGGCCAAGTACTGACTGGACCCCGGCAGCCATTGCCCGGTGCAGTAGTGGCTGGTTCAGGACCAGGCTCACCGCTTGTACAACGCCCTGGCGGAGTTCGCCCAGCACCCTCTTCCAGCGCGCCTTCCGCACCATCCCTTCAAACGGCTGGCCAACCTATCGCGCCCCGCCCTCTTCCTGGCGGCCCTATCGCGCGGCCCGCTCCTGGTTTTGCTGCGCCACCGCGTCCTCCTTCATCGCAAATCGCGCCTGGCGGGCCGCGCCCTCCCATGCAAGCTGGTTCACGGCCTGCTTTGGTAGGCCAGCCGACCCTGCGTCCCGTTGTGCCGCCGCGGCCGGATTTAGCCGCTAAGCTGCAACCACGTCCTTCGAACCCCGCTTTTGCCACGCCGCCGCCACCTCCACGGCCAGGCGCACCGTTACGGCCTCCCGCCTCTCCGGCTCCTGGACGGCCCATTTATCAAGGTCCGTCCCGGCCCGGCCAAGGCCCTATGCAGGCACGCGGTCCCGCACGCCCTGGTGGCCCAGTCGGCCCAGGCGGAGCTGCCCGTCCCGGAATACGGCCTGGCATGCATCCCACCTCGCGCACACCCGGTGGACTTGTCGGCCCTGGATCCATGCCGCCGACGGGTGGAGATCAAAATCGCAACCGACCAGGCCAGTATCGCCCTGGTGGTCGTCCGCAGGGTGGACGACGCCGCGATGCCGCTGACGATGCAGAGAAACACCTACGCCCTGTCCGCCGGGAAGCTCCGGCTGGACCCCCGCCGATTAGCCGTGATATCACAATCTCTGAAGGCGTCACCGTGAAGGAGCTTTCAGAAAAGCTGGAAATCAAAGCCAATCTGGTGATTAAGAAGCTGGTGGACCGTGGTATTTTCGCGACCATCAATCAGACGCTCGATAGCAAAATGGCTACGGAACTGGCGCGTGAGTTCGGCGCTTCCACCTCGACTATCACGTTTGAAGCCGAAGCCATGTCCGATGTGGAGATCATGGAAGCGCCCGGTGACCTGCTCACACGCGCTCCTGTGGTAACCATCATGGGCCATGTGGATCACGGTAAAACGTCACTGCTCGATGCCATTCGGGAAGCCAGCGTCGCTTCGCGCGAAGCGGGCGGAATCACGCAGCATATTGGTGCTTATCACGTTGAAAAGAATGGCCGCAAGATCGTTTTCATCGATACGCCTGGCCATGAAGCCTTCACCCGTATGCGCGCCCGCGGCGCAAAGGTAACTGACATTGTCGTTCTTGTGGTTGCTGCTGATGACGGCGTGATGCCGCAGACTCTCGAAGCCATCGATCATGCGCGGGCAGCGAAAGTGCCCATCATCGTGGCGATCAACAAAATTGACCGCGCCGAAGCTCAAGTAGACCGCATTAAGCAACAGTTGAGCGACCGCGGGCTGCTCGCGGAAGACTGGGGCGGCGATGTCGTGATGGTTCCGGTTTCAGCCCGTACTAAACAGAATCTAGGGCAGTTGCTGGAAATGATTTTGTTGGTAGCTGACATTTTGGACCTGAAAGCTAACCCGACGCGACCTGCTATGGGGTCGGTGCTCGAGTCGAAGCTTGACCGCGGCCGTGGACCAGTGGCAACCGTCCTGGTTCGTAACGGAACGTTGCGGGTAGGCGACTTCTTCATCTGCGGTGATGTATTCGGTAAGGTCCGCGCGTTGATTGACGATCGCGGAAACCAAGTGCGGGAAGTGGAGCCGTCCATGCCGGTCGAAGTACTCGGCCTCGATGCGCTGCCTACCGCTGGCGATGAGTTCCAGGTGGTAACTGATACAGCCAAGGCCAAGCAGATTGTGATGTATCGCGAAGCGAAGGCTCGCGATACGGCGCTTGCCAAGAACAAGCGCATGACACTTGAGCAGCTTCAGAAACAGATGGCGCAGGGAGAGGTGAAGGACCTTAACCTAATCCTGAAAGCGGACGTAGGCGGTTCTGCCGAAGTTCTGACAGACACGCTAACCGCGCTCTCGAACGATAAGGTGCGCGTTCGGGTGCTCCGTTCCGGCGTGGGTACCATTACCGAATCGGATGTGCTGCTTGCTGCAGCTTCCGAAGCGATTGTAATCGGGTTTAATGTTAAGCCCGACCGCGCCGCCGCCGCTGCTGCCGAGCACGAAGGTGTGGACGTTCGGCTCCATTCCATCATTTACAACTTGACCGATGAGATCAAGAAATCGATGACTGGCCTGCTGGCCCCTGTGTACCGCGAAATCCATCGTGGCAAAGCGGAGGTTCGGCAACTCTTCAAAGTTTCAAAAGTGGGCAGTGTCTGTGGCTGTCTGGTCATGGACGGCAACATTACGCGAGAATGCCTGATCCGCGCCACTCGCGATGGCAAAGTTGTGGCAAATACCAAGGTTTCTTCGCTCAAGCGCTTCAAGGACGACGTCAGTGAGGTGCGCAGCGGGATGGAGTGCGGTATTACGCTCAACGATTCCAGCGACATCCTGGCCGGCGACGTTCTGGAAGCTTACGTGACGGAGCGGGTGGCGACCGAGGTAATCTAAGGGGTGAACCGGTGCAATTGGTGACGGTACTTGAGACGCATGACTCCGTTGCGAGAATGCTGGCTGCAGTCGCGCTGAATAATGCTGATCTCGCCTACATCATAAGTTCCAACGAGCCTGCCCAGCTACCGAGCTTTAACGGCGGTTCAAGGATCGGGGAATCGCCGCTCTGGGATTCTTTCTTTCGTATCCAGGTGGCGCCTGAATGTGCGTCAGCCGCCTGTGCCCTTATTGAAGTGTTACATTCAGAGTAATCCCACGATTCCAGTGCCCGTCATCGCCGCAATCACGCTTGAAATGCGGATTGATCATGCACAGTCTTTGAAAGATAAACGCCAGGTTGTGAAAAGCTTGAAGGACCGGTTGCGGGATCGGTTCAATGTCTCCGTGGCTGAAATTGCAGATCAGGACCTTTGGCAGCGTGGGGTGCTCGCGGTGGTGACCGTTGCTACTTCGCGAGTGGTGGCTGAGGAAACAGTCGATCGCGTGGAGCGGGAAGCGGCAAAGTTGTTGGGTGCGATGCTGGTACGGGCTAACGTGGAATGGCTTTGAACTATGGACAAGCGTAGAACAGGGCGTTTAGGCCAGGCGATCCGGGAAGAACTGTCGCAAGTCATCTCGTTCGAAATGGATGATCCGCGGTTGAAATCCGTGACTGTTGCCGACGTGGAAGTTTCGCCGGATGGCCGCCAGGCAAATATCAAAGTGGAACTGTTTGGTTCCGCGGAAGAGCAGCAGGAAGCTATGACTGCTTTGCGGCATTCTGCTGGGTTCTTAAGGCATCAGGTGGCCAGCCGGATGGAATTGCGGCATGCGCCGGAGCTGCTCTTCTTGACCGATTCCGGAATGAGCGCTCAGGCGCGAGTGGAAACGCTGCTCCAGCGGGTAAAGAAAAATAAGCGCGGGCCGGAAAATGAGGCCCTGTCTTAAACCGTTTGTGATGGTTTCATGGGTGCTGTGCTTGCTCAGCGCGGGGTTAGCCTTTGCGGATCAAATACCGGCGGAACTGCTCCGCCTCGAAAGCAGCGTGCAAGCCATGGGCAGTACCTATTCTGTGGTGCTTTATGGCCCGAACCGGGAACAACTGGAAAACGCGGCGGAATTGGCTTTTGCGGAAGCGAAGCGTCTGGATGAAGAGCTATCGAACTACAAACCCGAGAGTCCGTGGAGCCAGGTAAACCGTTTTGCGGCGGACCGCCCCGTCATGGTGCCCGCAGAACTCTTCGATCTGCTTTCCGCCTGTTTGAACTACAGCAAGCTCAGTGGGGGGGCATTCGACGTCACCGTAGGGCCGCTCATGCGGGTTTGGGGCTTTTACAAGGGCAGCGGCCACCTGCCGAAACCGGGCGAGGTGAAAGCATCACTGGAGCATGTGGGGTATCACAATATTCTTCTGGATTCCCGGACGCAATCGGTTCGTTTCGCAAAAAAGGGTGTCGAAATGGATCCTGGCGGGATCGGAAAGGGCTTCGCGGTGGACCGGATGGTGGATGTGCTTCGTAAAGCGGGGATTAAAACCGCCCTCGTTTCTGGCTCTGGCAGCAGCATTTATGGTTTGGGTGCTCCTCCCGGCGAAAAGGGTTGGTCCATTTCCATCCGCGACCCTCGCGATGAAACGAAAACGGTCCAGGAAATCGTCTTACATGACGAATCCCTTTCAACATCAGGGAGTTACGAGAAATTTTTCGAGGCTGATGGCAAAATCTACGCGCACATTATGGACCCCCGGACCGGGTTTCCAGCGCGCGGCATGCTGTCTGTCTCCGTTATTACGCCTCTCACTATAGACAGCGAGGCATGGTGCAAGCCATTCTTTATAAATGGGCGTGCCTGGGCCGCTCAACACAAACCAGAAAGGACTCGTGCTTTCTTTTGCGAGGAAAAAGCTGAACAACAATGCGTGTGGCTCCAATGACTAGCCGTTTTTTAGACGCCTGCAGACGCAGGCCAACCGACGTACGCCCCGTCTGGTTCATGCGCCAAGCCGGGCGTTACTTGCGGCAATATCGCGAGATACGGTCGAAGCACGGCATCCTCGAGATGTGCAAGCGACCTGATCTGGCTGCGGCTGTTACCTTGCAACCTGTTGAATTGCTTGATGTTGATGCTGCGATCATCTTCGCTGATCTTCTTCTGCCGGTAGAGCCGATGGGCCTCAAACTTCGGTATGCAGAAGGCGAAGGCCCCATTATCGATAATCCGGTTCGCACTTCGGATGACATTGATGCCCTTTCCACGTTGAATACAGACGATTTAGGCTACGTGGGCGAAGCCATTCAGATGGTTACGAGGGCACTAAATGGCCGCGTGCCCGTAATTGGCTTTTGTGGCGCCCCGTTCACCATGGCCAGCTACATGATTGAGGGCAGTTCGAGCCGGAACTTTGTACGCACCAAACGCCTGATGTATGCCGATGAAACCATGTGGCGCAGGCTGATGGGCAAGATCGTGGACGTACTGGCACCTTATGCCATTAGTCAGATTGCTGCCGGAGCCCGGGCCATTCAGGTTTTTGATAGCTGGGTGGGCGCGCTGGGCGCGGACGATTACGTCCGCTATGCGGCACCGTATTCCCGAGCGTTGATTGAGCGAATTCGCTCCGCTGGCGTCCCCGTTATTCACTTCGGCACCGGTGCCTCCGGCTATTTCCGCGAACTCCATGCAGCAGGCGGCGATGTAATGGGTGTCGATTGGCGGATGAATATCGATCAAGCCTGGATGGACATTAGCTACCGCGCTGCTATCCAAGGCAACTTGGACCCGGTGGCGCTCTTTGCTCCGCTTCCGGAACTCAAGATGAAAGTACATGAGATTTTGAAGCGTACCGGCACCCGCCCTGGCCACATTTTCAACCTTGGTCATGGTATTCTGCCCGAAACGCCTGTAGATCATGTCCGCGCCGTGGTGCAGATGGTGCGGGAGTTCAAACCGTAGTTGATCGCAATTGTTGGCGGCGGTATTTCCGGCCTGTCAGCTGCGCATTATCTGCGTTTACGCGGAATTGAATCCGTTGTAGTTGAAGCCTCAAGCAGTCTCGGAGGGCTTCTTTGCACGGAAAGCGTATCGGGCTGTACGGTAGAAGCCGGCGCGGATAGCTGGCTAGCGGCCAAGCCTTGGGCGCGGGACTTAGCTACTGACCTGGGACTCGCCAGTGAGGTGATCGGGTCAAACGACGCACAACGGCGGGTTTCGGTCTTGCGGCGCGG
>JAABUK010001298.1_pt1 | contig 48213 bp, 74 predicted proteins | sample 5559141 | NCBI WGS metagenome assembly JAABUK01 (sample SAMN10711869, study PRJNA513367) | rock metagenome | isolation source: Antarctica rocks | place: Antarctica: Victoria Land, Pudding Butte nord | collected 2016-01-03 | reverse complement strand
AGTGTGTCAGGTGTGAACATCATGTTTTCATAAGTACTTAGAACAATTGGATATTTTGTTTGACATTTTCAGACTACTGGTCCAATGGTCATGGTTGGCCCCAAGACCTTAAAATCTAATGAATGAAATGAATGAATGAATGAATGAATGAATGAATGAATGAATGAATGAATGAATGAATGAATGAATGAATGAATGAATGAATGAATGAATGAATGAACAGCCGATCGCTTGAGCTTGACGTTGAGCTTGACGTTGAGCTTGACGTTGAGCATGACGTTGAGTTTGACGTTGAGCTTGACGAGCTTGACGTTTGTGTGTGTGTAACCAGTTATGTGACTAACATATTACTAAACCAGGCCGCAAGCATCCATGCACTTGGTCACGCAGACAACACAGTGAGAGTAGACTTGCGCTCGTAAACGTACTTCTCAGTGTTTCCGCCTCGATCTGTAACTCCTGTTGTGCCGTTTTCCTGGCTGTGACGATACACATAGTACTTGATCAACACTTGCAGCAAACTTCCAAATTACGCTGAACTGGTGTAAGCGGCCGTTCTGTGAGACCAGTTGTTCACCCGTCATGCGCAGTAGAGGGCCATGGTTGGCAGTCTCAGCGGGAAGTCTTTGTGCGTTTGCAAGCACTTTTGGAAAATTAGGAGGAACCTCACCTGTCAACCTGGAGTCTTTCAATACACTATATCGGATAGGGTGCTATTCGTTTCTCATTTTGGTGAGCTGTTGAGGGCTTGCTCAAGCTAAAGCACTTGTGTCAGCTGTCTGGCAGCCACTCAAGTCAGCTGTCTTGCAGTGCAACATAGGTATGTCAACATTGTTCATGAAAAGCTTGCAAACTTTGCCTTCATTGCAAGCAACTGTTCTCAGCGTCTCGACAAACATCTGTCTGACGGTACGTCACAGCTGACTTTGAGAAGACTTGCAGGCAACTGCTCATACATCTTTAGAATAAGTTTTACTTGAGCACTTGTGTTCCCTCTCGTTTTGCTCAGAAGTCAAGTCGCAAAGAGAAGCACGCCGTTACTGCCAAAATATGTGCCCGCTCACAATCCAGTGCTCTCAGGTTGTGTGCCTTGGTAGGGACTTCTTGGCCAAGCAGTATTTGGCGAGGTGCTCACAGCACAGTGGCTCATAGGCATGCTCTTCATCTTGGCAGGACTATTGCTGGTCACCAGAGCATGCCACACAAGCACATCACAGACTGTCAAAGAACAGTAGTACATAGGTAAGCGCTCAGGGACTCTTTTTGCTGCCCAATCTGGCCTATCACAGACATGCTGCTATAGGAAGCTGAGGAGAATTTTGCCAGGTTGCAAGATCCTGAAAGGCATACTTGCCTGGCACTCAGTGCAATCTGCCCTAAGACCTCACCTGCAAGCTGTGACTCCGTACAGTACATGCATGCAATTAATCAGCATCTGAGTCATTTGGCCATGACTGTTACATCACCCATTGCTACAAATGGGAAGCTGGCTTGTATATTGACAGCTATTGCAGCCTCTGCTTGTTGCTTTAGGCAGGCTACATAGCTCACAACATACTATGCAAGCATTGACAGCTGCTGCAGGCACACAATGGCCACTCATGACTCACCATCAGCCAGTCACAAAACAGAGCAGAAGTCACAGGACTCTGTAGGATTGCCTCAAAGCTCTGATCAACCTAGAGCAACCCATCTGAAGATGCAATCAGCCATCACTGCGGCCAAGTTCTCTGACTGGGGCATCTACAATTATAAAGCAGTGGTTGCTTACGACGGCACAGCTTACAAGTGAGCATCTTCTCTCTACAGGAAAACAGCAGTGGTGCTTGCAAAGAAGCTGCTCAAGCAGTCAGTATTGCTGGCTTTATGCTTTCTGCTTGCAACACACCTGTTAGCACCTCCATGTCTGCATCCCTTGTTAATGACACTGGCTATAGCTGTGCATGATCAGCCCATACATTCTGTGCAGCTTGCCATGTTCTGCGCCTTTCAGCTGATAGATAGAGTGGTGATGATGCAGGGGCTTTCAGCTGCAGAGGGGGGAGCGCAATACAGTGCCCACAGTCCAGGGAGTGCTGGAAAGGGCCCTGTGCCAGATCAGGCAGGAGAGCAGAGAGACTCTGCGCATGCAAAGCAGCGGCAGAACTGATGCCGGGGTGCATGCCAAAGGCCAGGTCAGACCCAACAGTCATGATATGATGCCTTTGCGCACTTTCTGATTTGAATTCAGCGTGCATTCTGACATTTGGACCATGAGAATGGTTGACAGAATGCGAACATTCCAACTAATGGGACCCATGCTTGCAGTCATCAGGTTTAGGGTTTTGAAGGGTGTACTGCATCCCATACTTGTAAGTAAATTGACAACTGGAAGGCAGTACAGCTTGCTTCAGGTGGTATCACTTTTTCATACCTTTCTCGGCCTTTTGGCTAAGATCAAGTGTAGTATCTGTTCTTTAGAGTTTGATAACTCTAATGGGGGACATTGTCCCCCTTGTTATCTAACCTATTTTTCTGGGGGCCTCCCCAATAGTGATGCTTGCATTGCTGGGTTGGCAGCTTGGCCATGGCACTGCACTACAGCCTTGGCCGAACACCCTCTCATCAACGATCAATTACCAACTTAGCTGAGCATCCTCTTACGAATAGTACAACACCAATTGTCACAACTCAACTGTTACATTTCACATTATATGTCCGCAATGGCGATTATCTGCACCATATGATCAACACACAAAATTCCAGAAATTCTTTCCTCAGAATGCAGTAGTGTACACAATTTGCATGCAGTCTCATTGGCATTAGGATTGCTACCACACAGCGCATTCATCCTGTCAAGTTGCGCTTGACTGATAGTTAAATGTTTCTGCAGTTGCGAGACCCTTTCTGGCATTGCTTTCACCCTAGACTAGTCAGTGAGGTATGTGTTGCTGTAGCCTGTCAGGCACAACCCATACAGCCAATCAAGATTGCCCACTGTTAGGCTCATTGCTTCTGCATTCTTCTTTGCCCAGTGCTGTCAGTTTCTGACACAGTGCAGATACTGCTGTCATGTCGGCGTCCATGGTGTCACCTGTTCTGTAGACCGCAGCAAGTAAATCATCGAGAGCAACTCACCTTAGCATGCACAGGATTTCCCCAGATACGTTGCAAGCCTCCAGCTGTGCACAACTTCTTAAATCCTCATTCTGTGCAGGTCATCAACTTCTATTCACACAAGCTGGTGCCAGACTGCCCAACAATGATGCACTCCCTGACACGTATGCTGCCAGACGATGTCAGCGTGCTCAGCATGCAACGGGTGCCACCACACTTCCATGCTCGCTTCAGTGCCATGGGCAAGGTGTATCACTATCACCTGATAGTGGCTCCCAAGGTGGATCCCTTCACCAGATGGTACAGTGGCAGGGTGCAAAGCCCGGTCAACCTGTCCCTCATGAGGTCAGACTGACTCACCTACAATTCTATTCTGTTGTTTGCACCCTGACACTCACAGACGTGCCTAATTGCTGCTGTCTGCTGGGCTGTGAGACAGAAAGTCAATGCGTGCTTCCCTTTTGACCAACCATCCTTGCCTGTGATGACAACTTCAGCAGGCTGCAACCCAGATACTGACAGTAGACAATTACACTATGACGGCTCGCCAATGGTACTGATGCATGTGTCAAAAACCGATTCACTGTATTCTCTGATGACTCATCCTTCAAATCCTAAACCTGAGCACATATTCGCATCGCCCAAAATTGGAAAGGTATGATCGCGCGGTATCTGAATGTCACAAACAGCTCATGCGATACCTTACGTAAAAGGTTGCGCAGTTATGACTAAAAACGATGGAGAGGCCGACAGCTCTGGAAGGCAGCGGAACAAGTTTGCGTTTGGGGACGCAGTGACGTGCAATTTCTAGCTGTTGGTCTTGCATTTGTGTGGTCAATCTTTTACTTGGCGGGCAAGTTCAGCAGCTGCATGACCAGCGCGAGGTCCATGAAGCAAAACTAACAGCAGCTTGGGCAAAGGCCACTCAGCAGAAGGCAGAGGCCATAAAACAGTGCTTTGGGAGCTCGCTCTGCTAGGATTTTCTGCTGAAAAGTCTTGTATTCAGCAGCGTAGCCGTACATCAGAAACTTCTCATAGCACTGTGCTATGAGAAGTTTTTGCTGTACGGCTATGCTGCTGAATACAAGACTTTTCAGCAGAAGATCCCAGGAGAACGAGCTCCTGAAGACGCTACTGACAAGAAATGACCTATCTGACTCTACTGCCCTGAAGCGTCAGCTGTAGTCATCGAAGAAATATGCCATTCAAAGATGCTAACGACATGGTTGGTAAGAAAAGATTACCAATAAAGTTAGAATCTGACTCATGCACATGCATCACTGCACAGACCAAGTCGCTGCTGACAGCAACCGAGAACATCTTCTGCCTCAGCAGATTTGTCCAGAGGACATCACCAGAATATGCACATGCATTGGTTGCTTTTTGGCAGATGCTGTGCAACGCCTTGGCCTCAGACAGCATTTTTCTGCCTGTGATAACAGAACCACATCTGCTTATCATAAGTCTGTATCTGCTTCTGACTTTATGGCGTGCTGCGCTCCTGCAGGCAGGCTGCACACCTCTTCATAGGCCAGCATGACTTCACCCACTTTGCCAACTTGGGAAACCCTGACCCAAACCCTGTCAAGACAATTCGCCGTTTTGACATTCTGCCAAATGAGCATGGCTTTGTCTTCCAAGTTGAGGGCAGTGGGTTCATGTACAAAATGGTAAGCTTGTCAACTCTGTTTGTGCTTCTGCTGCCAACAGTCAAACGCCCGAGCAAACAATGCAAAAGTGCAGTAGTGTAATTGGGCTATATCGCAGCATTCCTGCAGCACTCTTGGTGTTATTTGCAATGGCAGATTGTGTTCCCATTGTTCCTCATGCTCGACAAGTGATGCAGCGGCAACATAAGATGAGTCTGAGGGTACCACATCTGTGTTGCATGCTCATGTGCTTGTGTCTTTCAGAGCTTTATTGGCAGAATATCTGCACTGCGTCTGCACTTTTGACTCTCATCATGAGACAGGATGTCGTTGTCAACAGTTTATTAAATTAATTTACAGTTCTTGTCCGTAGGCGTGAACATGCTGATTTGTAGGTGAGACACATGGTTGGAGCTCTGTTGGCTGTTGGAGCCAGCAACCTGTCGCCTGATGTCATTGCTCAAAAGCTGGCGTTAGGCAAGACGCAACTGCCAGGTATGCTTTGCGCTACAGTCCTGTGCATCATGTTATTGCCTTCACCAACAATGGCATGTGCAGCATGTTATTGTCTTCGCCAGCAAAGTCTACAGTTGCACATCATGCTGTCATGCAATCTGCATGCTTCCTGCTTCGTGACAAGAAGTGCATCATGACTTTATACTACCAGCATGCTGCTTCTGGCAGTACATCCTTTGTGCAGCATGTATGCAGGCTCCCATATGCTGTCAGATAATGCTCTGATGTATGCAATGACAACAGTCCTGATGTCTGTTGGCATGACTGCATTGACTTTGCATGCTCAGCCAGCTCACAGTATGGCTGAGGAGCGGGTAAGCTGTTGCAGATCAAGCGCTAGGCCTGACAACAACCGGGCTGTTGCATGCAACCACATCATGGCTTTGATGTCTAGGGGAGAAGTACAGAGGCTGGAGCATTGCAGTGGCTCAGGGCCTTTTTCTGATGGATGTCAAATACCCAAAGCATGATGATCCAGGTGTTTTATGCCATCCCGACATTGAGCACGACTCTTTTGGGCGGCCGTTGGTAGGCAGCATTACTGGGGAAGAGTAATCTGCACTGATAAGCAGCCTCAGCAGTTGAAGTTGGCAGAGTGTTCCTAAGCGCATGCATGTGTCTTAGCCTCAATGCTTTCCATCATTTTTCAAAAATCTGGGGCCTTGGCATGTTGGGCACCAGGGATGACTGTATGTATGACTGACAAGCAGCATATATTTTCAAAGTTGCCTGACGGCTGCAGTCTTCTGTCTAGTGCTGTTGCAGAAGTCATGAACATAGATATGCGTTGCATCCATGTTTTGCAAGTAAATGCAGGCAATTGAACATGTGCAAGATACTTCTGCACAATTCCGGGCATCTGTGTATAAGCAACAGCTTGTGAACCATGCTCAGACAGTGCTAGCACTCAATTTTTAATTTTTTTTTATTTTTTTTTTCTGGTCAACCAGGGGCAATGGCTGTTATACATAGCAAGTTTGAGTGACATACTCATGGATTCATAGAGCCTAGGTAGGGATCTGTAGGGGGTTGGGGCAGCGGGATCACAGCAATGGTTTGGCTAAGAAGGTTGGGCAACAGCATTCCATGGTTGGCATACAGTAGCATGCACAAGCAAGGTCTGGTAACAGCCATGTTGACATTGGCCATCACAGGTGCACCACCTTGCAAACTGCTGCTGGTTAGCACCAGTCCCCTGCTGCTTTCTTCAAAACCCAATTTTTTGGGAGCAGTTTTTGGAATGCATGAATCTGCTGACCAATATCCAAAACTGCACTCTTCACAACACTGTCAGGTTCAGTGTTTACATATAAAAGTGTCACTGCAAAATATGTAGGCGACACTCCGGGGTTTCATATGCTTTTCTGAAGTATTGTGTCACAAAGACAAAGAGTAGTTGCAGGCTGCTGTCACCAAGACTGTTTTACTGCAATCATTATGTTCAGCAATGATGTTTGCCTTGTGCAACAAGCAAATTGCCAGGTTGTTGCTGGCAACAACCAAGCATAGGCTGGCGAGTATCAAGAATACAGCTACCACTTTGATATATTACAATCCAAATTTGAAGCGCAACCATAAAATGTTGTACTATCAAAACAGGTACTATCAAAACAGTGAAAGCCAAGATTTGTCACTGCACCAAATGAATTTTATGCCATAGAATACAGGGCCACTTTTCAGATTGACCACTGGAAGTACAAGCAAGTAACATGGCAACTGCCTACTAATACTGACAGCTCACGAACACCTGTGCTATTCATCTCAATCTATCTAAACACTGATCAATGGCCAGATAACAACATGGCCCAAAGTAAACCTGTTGAACACCACCACAGCCTGAAAACAATGATGATGAAACAGTATCTAGCTCAGAGGGGCCAAGCTGGAGGGTCCAATGTACGCGTTCCAGAACAAAGCAGCAATCCCAAGCATAGCCTGCAAAAATGCACATGGTCAGAACCAGGCACTAATGTTACAATGAATAGGACCATAGAAGATATCCTGGAGCAGACTGACTGTGAACCTCAAAATGGCCACGCAAATGCACAAACAAACAGTACACATACATGTGTCAGGTACATACCAAGCGGCCATTCCACAGCTCTGCATCAGCTGTGAAGATGCTGTTTCCTCTCCTGGGTACACCTCTGACGATGGGGACAAGAGAAGCCACAATAAATGTCAAAGAGATGAGGGCGACAGGAAGAGGGGCTGCTTGCGCTTGCTGAATGACATTCCTGCCAGTGGATGCCTCTACAGCGACTGCTGCCACAAAGCCTAGCATGGCTAGTCTGCAGTTGATCACCTCAGGAGCTGCAACAGCAAAAGACACCATTCATTGTGCTGAGCATTGCCCAGCAGCGACAGGCTCAACTTGTGCAGCTGCAGCGCATATACAACACACCTGCACCCTTGAAACGCATGGCGTCGACGATTCCCACGTCAGTTCCGAACACTTCGGTGTCAGGATTCGCCTGCTTGCTCTTGAGGAAGTCATCTGCCTCGCTCTGCTTTGGCCCAAAATTCTGAGCCCCCGAGTCAGTGTTCTCTGGGAAGTTGGACCGCACCGGCTCCTCAATTTTCTGCAGACGCCACTTGGGCAGGTCAGTATTTGCGTACTGATATGCAGCGGCTTTTGAAACTTATGGCGAACAGGGTGTGCTTATCGTCGGAGTAAGCATGTATTGAAGCAACGCAACATACCTGATAGGAGTCCTTGCTATCAGTTTGCTGCTCTGCTCGTACAAGGAGTGAGCGCCGGATCGCAGCGGGCCTCAATGGTGTGAACGGCTTCAAAGATGACGTGGCCAAAGCGCTTGACACCTGAGCAGTTCGCGCAACGGGACGCGCGGTGGAGGCAGTCAGTAAGGCAGCCATGATCCTGATGTGCAAAAGGTAACAAGCTAAGATCGCAACGCTAAGAACAACTGATAACAAGCTTGATGGCTACAATAGAACCGATGAGTACGATCGCAAACAACTTGTAGCGCCGATGAGTGACTGCTGAATATGAACGCCAGATCGCTAGGCTGACAACAGATGCTGTCGTTCCAGTTTGCTAGCCACGCAAAGTTTCTTGGCTTCAAATAATGCAGAATATGCTAAATGGGTTTATTTTTTACTTACGGTACGGTACGGTACGGCCATGATTACGGTACGATGTGTCTCACCATTTGCCTGACTGAGCCAACTGCTTCTGATCGCTGACGGCCAAACCGAAGCACTTATCGATGTGGCGACTGTAAACTTGAGTCTCAGCCGGCACCAGTTCGCCCAATTTGCTTTGACTTGACTCTTCTTTGCCTTCAAAGGCCAAAACAAGATCTTTTGCTATACTACAAGCGTCATGACAGTTGCATCTGTTGTCTAGTCTTTTCATTGCGTAATTTTACAACTTTGCGGTCAACGTACATGGCCCAGGTCCCACAGGCCCTGTCTACGGAGGTGCCAACGCGTGAGCAGATTCAGCAGGTGCGGACTTCCGTGTATGCGCTTCTTGCCTGTGCAACTGCTTCAAAGGTGTTGTTGCTGCTTCCTATTGGAATGCATTCTGCTGAATTGTCTGCTTTGAGGATTAGGAACTGGAAGATAATGAAAAGCTTATTAAAGCCATATTGGAGAATATGAACGCAGGAAAGCTGCAAGCCTGTGCAGGGTAGGCTTGTATGGTATGATATTGGCTGTTAAACAACATGTTGCAGCAGCCCACCTTCGTTCTGGTCACAGGTATCAAAAAAAGCTGCAACAGAATCTCATGCGACTTGCATCAATAGCAGATGCTCAGCCTCCACCAACAGTTGTTGAGCCAAGCCATGCAGCGGCAGTTGTGCCTCAACAGGAATCCTCACCTGTACCTCAACAATAGCTTGCAGCTCTAGAAGCCTGACAAGTGCAGTATCATTAAGCATTATCTAGGGCAAGCATGTGTGAGCCTGAGACAGTACTGTTGTCACTTATACAAGTTACACACCTGCTCAGCAGTATGAGCTGCAGCATAAGTTATTTGTGGCTTTGAGCAATCAGCGTTTGCACCTTTGACATCATCTCAGCTTTGTGTCTGTGCTGAATCAGTATGTCAGTTTTGAGACATGCAAGAACAGCTTTTGGTAGCACTTCTTACACTGTGCATCACATTTGGTGCCAACTTGTTTTAAAGGCCAGCAGGGCTGCTCCTCTCACAGCAGTATAGCATTTTGATATGTTGTGCAACCATTCTAGATTGAAAGCTTTCAGCATGAAAACAAACTCACAGTTTTTATCAACGAAGCAACATGCTGGCCGTCCCATACTAACGCGAAATTGGGGAATGGCCTCACGAAAATTGCCTGCACTGAAAGTAGTACCCTGCTCCAGGAATGTTGGCTTTTAAAATCTGATCATTCCAGCTGTTATCTGTCATACTAGCTGGCTGCGGTGCATTTCTGGACATATCTCCTTAGAACAGATTGCCCCATGCAAGTTATGTCCCGCTGTCTACCCTCATCAACAGTACTTAAAGCCTCCTCAACAAAACAGGTGCGCCGTGCATGTGGCTTAGGTGAAAATTCACAGCAAAGCATGCATGTCACGAGTCATGACTGATCAGTGCTGAGGAATGGGGACTGCACGTGTTGCATTGTGTTACAGGTCTTCATTGCTGTTGAGACATGGCCGTTTGTCAGGGATGTCAGCAGGAGAAGCCTCAGACCTTTACCTGCTCACGCTGCCGTTCTGCAACTTATTGCAGCAAGGACTGTCAGCGTGCTGCTTGGCCTGATCACAAGCAAATCTGCGCGGCGCCTGCAAATGCTTCATCTCGGCCAGGATCCACCACACAGCTGGGAGTACTTCTTGGCGAAGGTTTCAGCGCAAAGAGCTGCCAAATCCCAAGAGCCCCACTCAGCATCGCCGTCGTGAGGCATCTCTTTAACAAGCATAAGGAGTCCAGAGATTCCGCTTTTACAGACGTCCTTATGCCAGTGAGCGATAGATTGTTTGGGAGATCGATGCGTATTATTTACGACACACAGCCTGCGAGCAGACTACAACCCAACACTTTTGCCACTAGGGATACCTGCAACCTTCAAACAGGGCTTGGTCCTAACATTAGGGGTCAGGTGGGTCTTGCACTATAGGTCAGCACAATACATATGGCTTCTGCAGGACTTGAGTGAGGCACAATGGCCCCTGTGAGACTATGTACTTTGGCTGAAATACACTGCATTCAGGGCTGCCAACAGAAACGCAAGCCTGTGCATGCAGGCTTTGGTGTACAACCCTTCTGGCAATGACATCAGCATGGGAGACTACATGTGTTTTGATGATCAGGTTTGCAACGTTGTGCAAGAATACTTTGGTGAAACAGGCGGAGCCCCTCCGACTGAAGCACAGCTTGACAGATTGAGTAGATCCTGCAAATCAAGCTATGAGTGTGAGAGACCTAATTACAGCGACGAGGGCAACATGATTGGTTATTGATGGTGAGGGTGGTGGCTGGACAAGCCAAAGTTGCAGAGACTGTCTTGCCCTAGAGTTGCCCTAGGGAGGCCTCAAGGCTGTAAAGTGTATAAGCCAGGGATGTACCAGCGCTCGCAAGCCTTTGCAATAGTGAGTCATTTAAAGCGAAGACAATGATTGAGCGTGAAGTTTTGCTGCCCACACCCTATTTTACATCATGTCATGCGTGATTGCACACAGAACAAGTGTGCATGCACATATATGTATGCAAATTTGAGCTGAGCAATGCACTGCCGGCTGCAATCCCGTGAGGGCTGTCGAATTGTTGCAAGACACAGCATGGCACCTTTCAAGCACATCCAAGGTGCCCCAGGGGCCAGATGATATTCCAGGTGAGCATGTCACAAGTACTGGGTCTTAATAAATGTGCAGCAAACTCCATTTCATTTCATTTTATAACTTACAGTCTGGGGTGTGGAGCCAGTAGTGACTCATTTCACAATTGACTCGAGTTGAGGAGGTTGCATGCGAGTGTCTCGACTCGACTGAAATGTCCAGTGCGTTTCGTGTGCACCATACAGCACGCTCGAAGCGCGTATGATGATGTAAAGTCTATGTTGTGAGTGCGCACAATTTTGGCAGCATGCAGAGGACTGCGGCGTCGTACTCAAGTGTCAAGCATAGCAAGATACATCCCAAGTTTCTGAACTCCAACTCGACGTCGCATCGATGGCCTTTTGGCGCAATGGCAGAACTGCTGGACAATGCAATGGACCCGGACGTGAAAGCCCAGCAGTGCGCACGCTCCTGCGCTGTCTTTCAACCACCGTAGTGATCAAGCAAATCTGCCAAGTCAAGACTCACACCTGCTGTCGTACTGCAGGTTTTGCATCGACATGCAAAACTTCGATGGGATTGACTGTTTGGTAAGCGTTTGGTCAAGTTGAGGCTGAACCTGTTCTGTACAGGGCACAACATACCAACCTTTTGCCCAGCTGAACACCTTCTAAATCTCTTATTTACTTCAGGTCTTCATGGACAATGGTGGTGGCATGACCCCTGACACGCTGCACAAAATGCTAGGATTTGGTCATAGTGACAAGAAAGAAATTGATGGCCACAGGTGAGTTAGTGAGCTGTTGGACAAAGCCTGACCTTGCTTAAAGACATTTGAATGTGGGTATGACATGGCAAATTCTGATGCAGACCAATCGGCAAGTATGGCAGTGGGTGAGCTTTCCTCTGACGGGCTTATGCTCATTGCGTCAAGATCTTCACTGCTGCTTACAGCTGCTGTAAGCACTGCTGTAAGCAGCAGGACACCAGCTTGGCCAGGCTCGTGCATGATTTGCTGCAGAACAGATATGACCCTTGCTTGTCAGTGACAGCTAGGTCAGCACATTCTCACCGTTTGTGACCATTGCATCAACTCTGTGGACTATATCATGCAGATTCAAGTCTGGTAGTATGAGACTGGGCCAGGATGCTCTGGTGCTTACCAAACACACCTCTAGCCAATCTGTAGGCTTCTTATCCCAGACATTTCTGAAGGCAAGTGCGGGCAGTTCTATTTGTGCATGTCCCAGATGTTTCTGATGCGTACATCTCTCCTAGCAGACAAGCCCAATGCATGAACCTAGGGCCAGGCCTGTTGTGGCAACAGCCGATTGCACATGTGCCTGTACACCACGCAGTGCACATGCAGCCATCATTCCACAAGCTTGATCCATGACATGCATGTCTGCCAGTAGAGCGTCCTGGTGCTGTGCTGCATGCAAGAGTGCTGCTTCTCATTCTTGCAGGCTGCTCATGCTGAGGAAATACTGGTGCCAATGATCACATGGAGTTTGGATGGGCAGCAATTGAATGCTGATGCGGGAGATGTTCAGCAGAGTCTGAACGCCATACGTGACTACTCAGTCTTTCAGGTACATACTACCAGTGCTAGCTCTGGCATATGCATTGGCATGCATATTGACAATTGTGACACTTTAATGCAGTATGAGTGTCAATGAAAGGTTGGGGGACAGTGTTTGTGAGTGCCTTGACACATGGTCAACACTGCTATGCCTTGCCTTCATGCTTTCTGAGCGCTAGGAACATGGCCAGTATGTCACTGTTGACGCTATGATGTGTGTGGCAACTTCTTGCACACATGCAATGATGTCAGAGAACACATCTCCAAGCTCCTGCTCTTCATCAGCAGCTACTCTGATGTCCACTTCAGCATCAGCAGACACCACTGTGGCCTTGTGTGTCACGCTGTTCAAACACATACTGAGACCTCTGTGTGTACGGCTCAGTCATCACACATTCTTGCCGCAGGCCTGACAGCTTTTTTACATATTTCTCAGCCCTACCGGGCTCAGGTTCGACAGGTTTTGGTCGGTTGTATGCAAGTCGGTGTGCCTGCAGGATGAAGCAGGGCTGCTGATGCAGCTTGATGCCATCCAAGGCACTGGCACCATCATCATCATCAGCAACCTGCGCCGCAACTCAGCTCACCAATTGGAGCTGGACTTTGACGCTGATGCTTCAGACATCCGTATTGCTGCTGACCCCCCAGAGGAGGGGTCTGTCAGCCCTGCCCCCAACTACCAGCAGTCCAGGGCAACACAGCCCAAAGAGGTCTGGTTGCACTGCCAGTCATCTTTGTGCTGTGTGCTTGGTCTTCCGTTGTGTGCTACATGCCTATCATTGCAAAAACAAATCTTGTTTGCTCAACTTCTCCTAGCCTGCTGTTTGCAGACCAGCTTGAGTCTACACTGGTAGTTCTCACTGTGCGCAGGCAAGCATCTCTGCATTGTCACAGTCTACTGGGTGTGCAAGACCCAGAACTTACACCACATGTATCTGTAAGCAGTCTGGGAACTTTTACAGTACAATGTCAAGCCTGAAACTGTTTCAGGTGTCAATGTTGGGCCTTGTTCCCTTGCCGCTAGATTGGTAGGTCTGTGTGGGACTCAATGTCAACCTCTGGTGCCTGTGCTGCATGAAGTTGATGTCTTGCATGCTGTGCGCACTGTGCACAATGAACAGAAAAGATCTCCCAAGCATCTGCTTTTGGAGTTGCGAGCTTTGCAGGCCTGAGCTTGTGGTTCGAGCAGCTTCAATCTTGGTCGCAGGTGGATGTCCCTTTGGACTATAGTTTGAGGCAGTATGTGTCAGTCTTGTACAAAGTGCCACGCATGCAGGTGAGACATCAAAGTGCTTCTGAACTTCTTTGCCTGCATGACCCTTGCGCTGATCTGCTCCTCATACATGTCGTGCATAAACTCCTTTATGCACGTGTGATAAACCCATTCTGCACATCGGTGTGTCACAGTAGGTCTGGCCCTCTGTGCAAGAGGCCATGATCCAACTTACTCCTATGTAATGACTGTTACACCCTGTACATCGCGTCTGCAGCTGTTGCCTCTGCTGCATGCGCTGCAAAAATCAGCAGGCAGAAACTCGGGCATAAGAAATGCCATGATATTGGAAAGGTGCTGTGCAGGTCTTCATCAGAGAGAAGAAGGTGAAGGTGAAGCGTATGACCAGCCTGTTGCGTGATAAGCTGCAGGAGACCTACAGACCACAAAGCAACCCTGACTTCAGATGTGACATTGAGATGGGGTTCAACACAGAGAACGAAAACCTGTATGGCATGATGCTGTACCACCGCAACCGCCTTATCCGGCCGTATCACAGGTGTAACATCACAGCTCTACGTCATCTAGGCGCATAGTGTTTGTTTTGTGGTCACATTACTCTCTAAACTGACAGAAAGTGCAGGCAAAACAACTTAATGTGTGTGGCTCAGAAGCAATTGACCTGCATTCTCAACAGGCTGAACTGTCCCATTGCATCTGTCTACGTGCATGCACTGGGTGGGGTACCCTGTGCATGCTATGTGATCCCTTACAATTTGCTCATGATTCGTGATTATGAGTCTTCCCCTAGCAGTCACATTTGCACAGTCCAGTAGCTCTCTGTATAGGGTGCTGTTTTGGCATTCAGTGTGCCAGTAATAACGTGTGCAGTTGTGCTCTGGATCACAACTGCACCTGGTCATCTGCCTTTGTCGAGACCCTGTTTGACAGCACCTACTAAAGCAAGGCCCATATTTGCTGTTGTGTCAGTGCTGCATGTATGCTGCTTGCAGGGTGGGTCTGCAGCTGGAGCCCAATGACAAGGGGCTGGGGGTGCTGGGGGTAGTGGAGGCAGACTTTCTTCAGCCCACCCATAACAAGCAAGACTTTGACGACACTCCTGCATACAGGTATCCCATCTACTCAGCAACAAACATGGAAAGTCAACAAGCAGGGTGCAACAGGATTTTCGCAGATCATGGCATCATTAGCTATTTCAGATGCTTGTGCGTGCTCAACAATATAGTAGCTTGCTGTCAATGCTGTGAAGCCTGCTGGCAGTCATATTCCAGCAACCACTTTGCCCCTGCAATGCAACATTGATGACATCTGCAGCATCACATGACTTGCTTGCACATCAAGCGTGCAGCTCAAGAGCATCTTACAGAGAAAAAGCCTGATTACTTTGGCCAGATCCTGCAGATGTTCACCGATGTCTGTGTGTGTGTGTGTGTGTGTGTTCAGGAATATGGTGAACAAGCTGGGCCAGGTTCTGAAGCTGTACTGGTGGGAGAAGATGGACCGCCTTGGCAAGACCCCCCGGCCCCTCTCCCCCAACCCTGCCAGGGGTGGCCGCACCCGCATCACACAAGCACAAGCACAGCGTATGTCATGTGTCACACCATGCAGGAGTGCAGTGTCTCACCAAATGCATTACTGGCAAACCTCTTTGGTGCTGACACAAGCAAGCATACGTGGGCTGCCAGCAAATTAGTACAGTCTCCAGTAGCATTCTGCAATTTGTGACGTTGCCAGTCATTCAGTCAGCCAGGGAATTTACAGTCGTTGTGGGCCAGCTAGCCCATTTTGACTAGATTGCGGTCTTGCATCGTTTTCTGATGAAAGACCGCAATTTAGTCACATGGGCGAGCTGCCCCCCAACGACTGTAACATTCCTGACTGACTGACTGACTGGCTGGTAATATTGTGACATGAAGTGCATCTCAGTCTGGATGGCCATATCCTGCAGTTTAACCTTGTTGCATCCTCAGAACCACAGAGCACAGCAAACACATTATAACGCTTGTGTCACACTTGTGCATAGAGCTCTCAAGGAGGCCCCGTTGCCTTTTCCTTGTGAAAGCCTCACACATGGTCACCACACACACCACCTTGCCTGAATATGGCTCACACACTGAAGCCCTGTGTACCAACCTGCAGCTGAGGATGAGAAGATTCCAGATGACCTGTGGGTGCAGTGCGACTTCCCTCAGTGCCTGAAGGTAATATGGGAGGGTTTGGCAAAAGGCCCTTGTCATGAGCTGTGCTGTACTTTAAGTTTCGAGATGGCTGAAACAACTAATATATACAAAACTTTATTCACAAGTATTGAATATCAGTATATACACAGTTATAATGTTATTTACAAGTGTTCAATATTACTATATGCAGTGGCGTAAGATGCCCCCTGGCACCCACCCAGACACCCTGCCTGACAACTGGTTCTGCTACAACCACCCTGACCCTGCCAAGGCTGCTCTGTCCCACACTGCACCCGAGGAGGCCTATAAGGTCCCTGCAGAAGCAGAGGTGAGCGCACTGACACTCATCTGGCTTCACACCACCCTTCTGTTGCACAGATGATGCTGAACGGCAGCTCGTAATGTGGGAGATTGCTCGTGCAAACGAGCAATTTGCTGGTGAACCTCCTGCTACATATCAACATGCAGCTCCTGACTTGATGGCGCTATGGACATGTGGAAAGGTGCCAGCTTGGGTGCTGTGTCCATACAAGATCTAAACCTGGATTTCACCATGCCTGACTACCCGTGACATCATCTGATCAGTGACGTCTTTCAGAGACAGGTGCGGCTGCATCTGCATTCATGCTCAGCCTACACCATGCTGTTTGTTGCCAAGCAGGCTGCCAAGCACGAAAGAAGGCGCCAGTTTCAGGCTGCAGAGCGGGAGCGCAAGTCCAAGAACAAGACTGCTGCAGAGCTGGCACAGGAGCAGAGGGAGCTGCAGGTCAGGCAGCAACAGGAGGTGCGCCTTGTAGCTAATAGCAGCCTACGCACCACCCTCAAGTCTGCTGTTGTACGACATAAGCTTTTCATTTTGTGTACACCAACTCAGAATGGGTCTGCTGACACATGCAGCAAACCCAGCTGCCCTTACGTGCCAGAGTTACCTTTGCCGGAGTCTTGGTCAGTCACTGCAAAATGGGATCTTCCAGCGCAGCAGGTGTTGTGAAGTGCATATAGTGAGGTGCGGTGTGCAGGAGCAACAAGCGGAGGCAGCGCGCATAGCAGGTGAGCGCAGGCGGTTGCAGCAGGAGCAGGCGGCAGCCACAGCACGCTTGCACGCTGAGCAGAAGAAGCAAATCAAGGAGGAGCAGCTCAGGATGAAGAGGGTGCAGCAGGTCTGTCAAGTACCTCGTGGATTGTTGCCCTTCTTGGTCGCATCACAGCCTGTGTGCTGTCTGTGTCTGCATGCCAGCTTGTGTGTTATGTCATGTATGTAATCACGGTGTGCTGAGTTTGATGTTTTGTGTTGCTTTGCCTTCAAGCCAATCGAATTTTGACCGTTAAAACTGCCCTAAAGCTGTCCACCGCCCAGCATGGCAAACTGGGGCAATTCTCAAATGTATACATTCCAGAAATGGAGTTACTGACAAACTTTTGGTTCAACTGAAAACAACATTTTGTCTGCAGCTTTGCCAGAGGTACATACTGTATCACGGTACATGTGATGCTCAACAACTGGTTCATTGCTTGAGTCAACAAAGGGTTGTTTCTTTGCAACAGGAACAGCAACAAGCATTCAGGAGACAGCAGGAGGTTCTGCTGAGAGCCCAAAAGGCTGAAGAGGAGCGGGCACGCTCTGAGGCGGCCTTGCATGCTCTGCAGCAGCACAACCTGCATCTACAGCAGCAGCAGGAAGCTCAAAGGCTTGTTGGGCTTGAAAGGGACCGTCAGCAGCGCCTTCAGGAAGAGCAGGAACAGCAAGAAGCTCAAACCAGGCATGTCATCATTACATATCAGCTAGAATAATCTCACATATGCTCACATGCAACTGTTAGTCATTGATCAATCATATTTGGCTCTGTGTCTGGCAGCCAAAATGCTCCTGGTAACTTTCACTAAAATGCCAATTTTGGAGCAGCTCAACGCAAACATCCTTTAGATGTTGTGCCATCAAATTGGTACCACCCTGTGAACGATTGCTACTTCCAGATCTTGCTTTGCAAGCAAGCTGACTGTCTCCTATGATCTGCTTTTGTAGGATGATGGCTCAAGAAGCCCAGCAGTCCTCAGCACCTCAGCACTCAGCTGCAACAGCCCATCAGTCTCAAGGCCCTGAGGCGCCGCACACCCAGCAGCAACATATGCAGCCACAGCTGCAAGGGTCAGGGTCAGGACACTCTCACGGGGGCACATCCAGGGCTGGCCCCTCTAAGCATGGCACTGGCAAGCGTGACTCATCCTCACAAGACTCAGCTGACAGATCAGGAGCAGGGAAACGCCAAGCTCTGACTGGTAGCAATGCTGGTGTTGGGAGTGCGTCACAAGCTCGGCAAGCCAAACCAAGCGCGCAGCTGGCAGCAGGTTTGCCGGTGCACCAAAATGCAAATGGCAATCAGGCAGGTGCAGACATGGACAGCAGTCATGCGGGCAGTGAGGACACAAGGTCAAACGATAGGGTGGCTCCTACTGGCAATCCACGGCACAACCAAGCAGCTGAGGTACAGGGTGAGGACAGAAACGGAATTGCAATGCCTGAGCAGGATCTTGTGGCAAAGCTAGCAGCAAATCTGCAGATGGCATTGAAGGCTGTCTCAATACTGAAGCGTGCTGATCCCACTGTCTTTGAAAACTTGCAGCCTGCAGACCTGGCCAATTTGGACCTTCGTGCTTTGTGTGAAACGCCAGGGTCCACCCCAGAGTAAAATAGTCATGATAGTTGGCAGCTGGTGACCATAATGCGACCTTCCTTTGTATTTGTTGACCTCTGATCCACAGTGACAATGGCAGTGAGTGTTACAGGCCGTCTTGTAGATGCTGTGTTTAGGCCAGGCATCCAGTGCCTGCAATTTACAACAATCATGTGGGATGACCATCAAGAATACCACTTAGTGAGCAAGCTGTGTTGTGTATGCGCATGGACTTGGTTCTTGCAGTGGTACATTTCATGATAGCCAATCTTGATTGGCTACAAATCACACTCTGTACTGACAGAAAGAGGATTGATTACATGAGTATTGCACAGTGGAATCTTTGAACCAAACAGCGTATGTCCTTGTACAGGATGTCCCGCATCGTGTGTGCATGTTGAACAGTATTTTTTGGTAAATATGCTGTATTCCAGAAACTGCATATCCTGCTGGTCTTATGCTGGCACGAAATGTGTCGCCATGTATGCACATGCATTTGGTGGTATTCAAGTGCTTGTGCTGTATTTTTTGCTTGCTCCTTTCCTTTTGCTAAGCATAGCATACGCCAATGGCAAGACCTGCATGTAATAATACAGGTTGATCACCAGCAGGCTGTAGCTGAGCGTGCTCTGCATATCCGTGTCACACATGACCTCACCACAAAGAGGACCATCACAAGCGATCCCAGCAGATACCGCAATGCCCCTGAACCAAGGTGCAGGCAGCTTTTAGAACTCCGGCAGACAGTGTAGTAACGTCACAGTTAACCTGGGCTTGCCTGGTTGTTCCACATCCAACAGGGAGCGAGAATGCATGGTGACCGCAATAGACCCTCAGTGCTTGCACACCAGCACTGCGGCTGGCGCCTAAGCTCCTGGTGCGCCAAAGCTTATAGACAAGTGCTGCAGATCAGTGAAGCTGTGTCGCCGATGCGCTCCTCCCACTTGTTCGTTCCGCTTGCATGCGAGGCAAATACGGCGACAATCAAGGTCGTCAAGTGCTGGGGGAGAGTCGTCCAAATGCGTCGATAACATGCAGTGTGAACACTTTCGCCTAAGCTGGCGTTACGCATATCAAATGCACAAGCTGGCTAAAGCATTATTGTCTTTCTCTCTCAACGCTCTCAAGGCTGAACGGCAGTGCTATAGCGAGCGTGAACATGCAGTTCGAGAATTTTACGTCCACCTCGCTCTGTGCTGTCGCTTGCCGTGAGCGTCTGGTCTAGCACTCAGCTGTTTGGTGCACTATGCAACGGGGCCTGGCTGAGGAACCAGGGGCTGACGATGCCTGGGGCTTCGGCGGGGTGGATCTTGAGGCGAGATTCTCTGGGCCCTGCAGAGTGTCTGCTCTGTTGCTACGACTCAGCTTCATCAGTCTTTCTTTGTTGCAGTCTTTACAAGCAGAGTTGGCTGAAGCCAGGTTACAGCAAGAGGCCTTGCTACAGCAAGCTTCGAATGCTTCGATAGCCATTAAAAATGGTGATGGACCAGTCGAACCGAATAGGGTTCAGGGCAGCACAGATGCTGGCACTCTGCAGTCTTTCCAGGGTGGATCGCTGCCGCCAAAAGCCCCTGTAAGCTCCTCACGGGGATCATCAGTCAGCTCAAAGCAGCCTCCACTCAGATCGCTCAGCTGGGGCAGCAGCACAATGTCTCCTGTCAAACAGCCACAGGTCCTGAGAAAAACTGCCTCTTGCGCCAGTCAAAATTTAAACCAACCAATCAAGTCTCCAGAACAAATGCAACAGCAGCAGTTGCGGCAGTCATCACATTCAGGCGCACAGTCGGCAGTCATTGAACGATGGCTGTCCCAGGAGCACACACCACAGTTGTCAACTGCATCTGACAATACTGTGGACTCAGAAGCTGTCAGGCAGGAAGTGCTGCAAGAAGTGCTACAAGCCATGACCTTGAATAGCAGTACAGCATCCGACGTAGACTTCAACAGTCTCTCTGTCAAGGCAAGCCAGGCTTGTGCACTCCTGAGATCATGTCACCTGGACATCTCTCAGACTCATTGCCTGCTGCCTCATCGCCACAATGTCAATTTGTACCATTTAAGGTGTGGGCTGAAATGCCATCTGCTTACTGCAACATGTGCGCAGCAGCTTTCCAAGCATGACTGTGTGAAGAAGCTGTTTGAGTGCGCCCTTCTGTACATAACCACAGTGTCTTGTGCCTGCAGGCTGTGGTAGGTGTAGCAAAGCAGCAGCTGCAAAGTGCGTGTGAAGCAGCGCAGAGGGACAAGGAAGCTGCTGTCAGCAGGAGCATGCAGTCAGTGCAGAGGCGCGCCAGCAAGGAGGCGCTGCACCAGGTGCATGTCCCATTTCACTTAGTGTCCTCCGCTTTTGACTCAACATTTATGCTGTCATCGTCTCATGCATTCTGCTCCTGTGCCTGTTTCCTTGTGAGTTAGTTCAGTCAACACCGCCTATCAAAGTCGCATCTGTGTGAACTAATCAAATCGATCGCCATTATACAGCATGTCATGCCTTCAGCCATGCCTTTAGTCAGTGCACAATGGCAGCTGTGCAGGCTGACCTGAAGGTTGCTAGAGCCCAACATGCTGCATCAGATGCTGCTCAGCGCTCAGATGAGGAGGTCAATAAGCTGAGGCGTGAGCTTGACTTCATGAAGAAGGAGAAGAAGGGGCTGGTGCAGCGATGCACGAGTGCTGATCGTGACTTGGCCTCTAGCATGGTGAGCTGCCTTGAATCCACTGATGAACACAACAACTGCTGCACATGTCTCAACGTGAAAGCCAAGGGAAGCTTGGGCTCAATTTGGGATAATCTCAATCTTTCTATATTGAACGCCTGACAGCATCGCCTTTTCTTTTCTCGACATGAAGATGACACCAGAGGTTGTTATGTATAGCCTGTACAGCCCAGGGAGAGTCTGCAACCAGGATGTGCATGCTCTGGAGTCATGCAGGCCTTTGATACATATCCTTACATAACCCACATGACCAGTCTGTCACATTGTGTCTACCTTCAGCACAATTTTGGGTGCAAGTGTGCATCATGCATGATACTGTCATGGCACTCTAACTCGCCTTGGCTTATCTGCTTACTGCACCTGTGTTGCTGCATGGCTCTTTTCACATGATGTTGACTCATAGCTTCATCAAGTATTGTGCTATGGGAATACATGTGCTCTGCAGATGGCGCAAGAGCAGTTGCAGCAACAGCTCAGCAGCGCCAAGGCAGCCTGCAAAGCCTCAGACAGCAGATATGCACAGCTGCAGGCCCAGCACCAGGTGCAGCTCAATGAGCTCACACAGCAGCTGCAAGCAGCCAAGCAGCATTCAGAAAACCTTGCCCAGCAGCATCAGCAAGCACTGGCTGACCAGCTGGCTTCCGCCACTGCTGCCACAGCTGCAGAGCACAACCATGATCTTGCCCGGCTGCAAAAGCAGTATACAGAGTGTTTGAGCAGTCATGCTACAGCTGTGGCGCAGCTGCAACAGGAGGTGGCCACCACAGCTGCCCAGGCTGAAGATGACATGGCAGCAGTGGGTCAGCAGTTGTCAGCCATGCTGCAAGGCAACCGCAACAGCCAGGTTAGCCTGCGAGAGCAGTTGCAGCAGCTGCAATTGGAGGTGGCAGCAGTAAGGGGAACCATGACTAGTGGCGGTGAAGGGGAAGAAGGAGTGCAGCAAGTACTGAGCAGCCTGATTGAAGTGCAGCAGCAGCTTATTGGGGAGGGGGGTGCTGGTTTGGGGGGTCTCATGCAGGAGCGAGAGCAAGTCAGGGCTCAGGTTAGATATGACAGTTACGCATGTACACCTTGCACTGCCTGATGCCAATCATCATGTTGCGCTTGTTGGTGTCTGACCAACACGTTTCGGGGTCACGTCTACTGCTAATGCAGCAGTCAAGGCTGTGTACGAACCACATTCTGCTGATAATTGCAGCTGGGAAACGTATTGCACTTGCCTAGCGACAGTGTCAAGCATGTTCCAATGGGCTTACAGTCAGGAACGCAAGCTGGTAAGCCTCAATACTGAGCAGAAGCAGTGTGATGCAGATGGAAATCACCAAGCGACATTGCCATGAGCTTGAGCAGCAACTGCAAGAGCAGAGGGAGCTGCATGACAAGGAAGGCTCAGACATGGCGCGCATGACTCATAAGGTGCACAGCCTGGAGTATGACTTGGGCAGCTTGAGGCATAGTCTGCAGGTAGGGCTCTCATGTGTGCACTGAATTGTGAATGATGTGGGTGCAAGCACCAGACTGGGCAGGTCATGGTGCTACATATGTCAGCTAGCATGATCCCTTGAGTTCTTGCACTGAAACGGGTACACAGGCGCGAACAGGTACACAGGCGTGAACATAGATAAGACCATCAGCATGCAAGCACCTGGCAAAAGTTGCAGCCTTTTGCTGCTCTGCTGCATGACTAACTACGAGACTATCCAATACTACTTTTCAGACATGTGTACTTATCAGCATAGCAATACTCTGTACATGTGTGGGTGCCATCTGCAACTTACCGTGACCACTCATGGATAGTTGACAGTTCCTCAGGCTTCTGATTGTGAAGGAATGTAAGTGCAGGCAAAGGGACAAGAGCAGACGGCAGTGCAGTCCAGGTGTGAGGAGCTTCAGCAAGAGGTGGACCTGCTGCAGGCGCAACATGCTAAGGTGACAACCTTGAGTGCATGCATGCAGCCACAGCTTGCCATCAGCACGAGTGCATAGAGGTCGTTGTGATTGCCTGTTGCTGAGGGCAATGTTTGGGATAAACACACTGTGTGTGCTTGCATGCATCAGAGCAAGGTGACTGTATTCCCTGTGCCTTGTGTTAGCCGGTGCAGCCTCACACAAATGTGTTACATGCCGTACCTTGATCACTACTTGTGATGCACACCGTTCTCTGCGGTGCACAGGAGCTATCAAAGGGCCTTCGTCATCAGCAGCAGCTGCAGGAGCAGCTACAACAGCGTGACGTGGCAGTTCAGCAGCTACAGAACCAGCTGTATGCAGCTGTGCAGCACATGGAGCAGTTGCAGCAGCAGGGTCAGGCACAAGCCATGCATGCCTACAAGTCTGCTGTCCAGCTGTCCTGTGATCGCCTGCAAGGCCTCAAAGACCGCTACTTCAACAGCATGCCCACTGCAAGCTTCACAACCGGCAAGCAAGGCAGCAACAGTGTACTGAAGCTGCAGCGGGAGGGCATCGTGTCAGCTTACACTGACTTTCAGCAGCGGCGTGGCAGCATCACTTCTATGCACATCATGCCTGCAGCTGGCACATGCAGTCCGTCATCTTCCTTACGCAGAGGCTATTTGACTGCTGGCTCCCAGGGCAGCTTCCAACAGCCCTTGTTACACCTGCCATCCCACCTTGACAGCCCAGGCAGAAACGTGCCTGCCAGCTCACGCTTCATGGACAGCAGGAAGAGCTTTGCCGTGCCTGTCAGCCGCACATCTTCCTCGGCTGCTCCGCACCGGCAGGGCAACCTGGAACAGCCCTTTGCTTCCCGGCGTGGGAGTGCTGCTAGCCCTGTCTCCTGTGACGACTCTGTGTTGCCTCAGCAGTCAGATGGTATCCTGCATGCAGAGTCAGCACTGCCATTAGGGCAGAGCATAGCTGAACAGACAACCTCATTTAGTGTGCCCTTTGCTGGTACCTCAGGGCATGCTGACAGTGCTCAGTCTTGGCAGCAGGACACTGCGTCCATTACGCTGCACTCACAACAGCTGGGAGGCTTTGCCTCAGCATTGTCAGACATAATTCCTGCCTCAAGCTTGGCCAGCTGGCACATGCCAGATGTGCAACCCGAGTCAGGTTGGTCCACACCATTGTCAGAGCAGCTGCTGCAGTTTGAGGGCTGCTTGCTAAACGCCCTGACAGGGCTGCTCACTCAGAAGCCCTCTGCATCTGGTGAGCATGACAGTGCAAGGGCAGAAGCAAAGAAGAGGGGGCAAGGTGGCGGGGCCCGACAGCAGGTGTGGCCCAGGGCTGCTGAAGATAGCCAGCAGAGTGCACAGGACACCACAGGTACTGCTGCTCTTCACACCTGCATCTCCCAGCCAGACTGTGCAATGGCAGAGCTGCTGTTACCACACATTTGGGGCACAAAACATCAATGGGGTGTTACCACTTTGACTGCAATGCCATCACCACCCATGCACAGCAACTTTGCAAGTTCCGATCTTGTCATGTCTTCTGCATGGCATTTTGCACAGCATTGGCCCTTGCCTGGGCAAACATCTGATACAAGATGCTCTCGCTCTTTGGTCTGCATTGTGCACCATTATCAGACTCTTCAGTGGTTGGTTTCCATAGCCAAATGGGACTTGTGTCGTGCAGGGGAGCTGGTGCGAGCCATGTCAGCTCAGAAGAAGGACCTCACTCGCCGCCTCAAGGCTGCCGAGTGCAGCAACAGGCAGCTCAGGTCTGAGCTGCAGGACTTTAGGGCAGGGCAGCGCTGGGGTGCCACCCCTGGCCCCCTGCCCACTGACCGATCACCTTCTGCGGCCACAGACAGACCTTCAAGCAACATCAGAAGTGAGATCACACACCGTGCTCAAATCAATCACGTTGGACATCGTCAGACTGAAGTCTGGATTTGCTCTTCTACATTCCAGGGGGGTTTTGTTGCAGCATGTTAGGCTGGCCAGACAGCATGCAGCCATGTGATGCCTTCTTGACTATGAACTTGCAAGCAATTTGTGTCATCAGACTGACTGGGCTGTAGTCCAAAGTTATGAGGGTGAATGGATGCGTGCTGTCTGCAGGCAGTTGGCAGGAGATGGCAGCTGTGCTGGACATGCTGCAAGACATCTCTGTTCCCTCTGAGCATTCCCAACCAGGCAGGCCAGCCTCTGCTAGGTCCCCCTCTGTCTCTCCCACCCGCAGGAAGCCACGCTGCGCCTCAGCATTTGGCTCTTCTTCTGCTTCCAGGGCTGATGGCAGACAGCCCCAACGCAGCTCTGGCTTCAGTGATTATGGTTCTCCAGCCAAGGCAAAAGTCAGAAAGGGAGGGTCTGGGGTGCAGTCTGTGCAGCAACAGCTGTGTTCTGGTCTGATGACGCCTGATGGGTCTTTGTGGTCAGGAACACCTGTGAAAGGCAGCTTGAAGGGAAGCCCCTTGACTGGGTCTGCAAGAAGTAGGCAGGACTGGCAGAGTTGAATTCATTAATATGGGCTCTACTGAAGCAGAGCCTCAGTCATCACTGGCATGGAAGATGCAAGGAAAAATTGGATGAACAGATGCAGGGCTCTGTTTTTAAGTGTTTACCAGCTGGTTTGCTTGCGCATTGTCTCCAATCATTAAATGCTCTGACGCCATCTGCTTGTGCATGTGAAACTTCTGCGGATGCAGACTTGTTTTGCTGCACGAGTTAGATCATTTTCTGACCTGTCAGTTGTTAGTGCTGTGTGTGCAAACCTATCGAGGTTCGATAGCGTACACATTGTTGTCTTAAAACAATGCACTTGCTGCATGGTCTTAGGAGGCTACTGGCGCTGTTCACGCTGTTGATTTTTGCTCTGCGCGTCCACTTACACACCACTATATGTTACTGGTAGTTGATCAATCAATTTACATTTCCTGTCTTCAGAGATCCTGGCAGGGGAGTCAACAGACAATTGCTGGGAAAGTAACATATACTAAGCAGTAAATGTTCATGGCGTTCGACAACAAAGCACCTTAGAAATTGCTGTAGTGAAGGTTGTGATCATCAGGTTGAGTAAACAAGACTTGCTAATTGAATATCCACCAATCATTTGAATATGATCGGCGGAGCTACCTGAGGTTCAGCGCTGCAGAAGCTCGTCGGTCCGGAAGTATTTGCGTCGATGTACGGAATGATCACGAGAAAAGTGCATCTGATCTCTTGTACAGTATTTACACTGATGCGATGATAGCTTCGCACGCCCGTTTCATCTGTTCCAACCAGTAAGTCTAGCACCACCATCTCTGCTGTCGTCCGCTCTCGCATCCAAGCTTGCCGTGTAACACTAGACATGGAATGCCAGCGGTTTCTTGATCTGTTGTTGCGACATTATACAAGTAAAGGTCAGTCTGCACTTTCTTGGTCAGAACGATCCTGTCAGCAGCTCTGTGATCAGCTCTGTCAGCAGTTCGTGCGCTTATGCATATGCTCACCAAGCGATGCTGACATGCTGCTGCATTGTTGGCTTGCTGAAAGGCTGTATGTGTGTTTGTGTAGAGAACCCCTGATCCCGACGGTTGCGATGGGATCAGCCTCCCCTGAGGTTGATTTGCTCACCGATTTGCTTCACCAGGTCCCTCTGCTGTGGAGCTTTATGGACAAAACATGCAAGAAGACTTTGATGGCAACCAATGCTGACCTGCGCAAGGCCACATGCAACAGCATAAGTGGCATCAGCATTCCAGCATCCCAGCTTCCAAGAAATGCAGACTGTCTCCTCAGGGGCAGTGGGCCATTGTTGCAAACCCTGGACTTGAGCAACAGCAACATGAGCAAAGCAGCGGTCCGTCAGCTCAGCAAAGGGCCATGGCCAGTACTCACACGCCCGTCTTTTCCTGTAAGATTAAAAAGATCTGGACGACATACCCGGCCAAATATTATCTCAGACTTGAGAGGCAAATTTCCTTTGCTGAAGAGCCTGACCATCTGTGAACACAGACTAGACAAAGATGAAGTAAAAGCAATGGCTGCAATTGACTGGCCTTCATTGAGGACTCTGTCCATTAAGCCCAGCAATGATGCAATGCCAGAGCTGATGAAAGGAAACTGGCCCCTATTGAGTCACCTATCCATTGAAGGATTGTCTGATGAAGGCATTCAGCACATGTCCAGCAGCCCATGGTGTGCCCTGCAGGTCTTGCAGCTCACCAACTGCATCATGGGTGCAGATGCTGCAATGTGCCTGGCAAGGGCTCATTTGCCTGATCTCAAGCATTTGAGCTTATACAAAGTCTCCCTGCTTGATGGATCTGAAGCATTTTATGAGCTGGGTTCAGGAGGAAAATGGCAAGCGTTGACAACTTTGGAGCTTGTCCTCCATGTCGTATCAGATGTTCCGTTTATGGATGCGCTCACACTTGGAGATTGGCCTGCATTGCAGAATTTTACCCTCACAGGCCGTACTTTGGGCAACCGTGACGCAATTATGTTCACACAGGCAAAGTGGCCTGCCCTCAAGCGCATCACCTTGGACATCATGGACGCACATCATGTACTCACACAATGCATGCAGAAATGGCCTGACTTGGAGGTGTTGTGTCTCACAGCAAGACTGCCGCCGTCATTGAAGGAGGTCATGGTAAAACTTTTCACAAATTTGGCACTCAGTGAGTGGCCACATCTACAACTTGAAATCAGATGATCAGCTCTGGGGCGTGCCATATTGATCGAAATTGTATGTCTGGTTGTGTATCAAAGGATTTTGGCTGGATTTATGACGCCAGAGAACAGATGCCTAGTTGTACAGTCAAAGGCCACTGAGGCGGCATGTTGTAACTTCTATTCTTCTGTCTATGTGCAGTGCTTCGAAGACATCATACATGTGGGTTTTGCAGTCACCTGATGTGTGGCTCTGTGATCAATCCTGCCGTTGAGGTCATGCACGTTTGCTGTAGTAAGCCATTGAGCAGAGGTCGGTGCACAAGGATGTACCACCTGCATCGGTCGTCTTGAACTTGCCGCTCATACGGAATTGTTCTGCTGGCAAGCCTGCCTACATATATGCATGTTGTTGCCAGCATGCAATCTGTCAGGCTTACAGTGCCAGTGCACCTGCCGAAATTGTGTATTAAATTTGCAAACATCTGCATCAGGCGCAGTGCGCAGTTGTCAACTGCTGTCCCTACAAGTACAAGCACATTGTGGAACAGTGCAGGATGCCAGACAATCAAACAGGTGCATATTGTACAAGTGGGTAGCTCAAGTACTTTGCCAGCGTCACAATACTATACATCTGCAACAGTAAACAGTACACTGACTGGTTTGGGGCTTGAACAAGCCTGAGACCCTACAAGCTAGCCCTTTGCTTTCACCCTGTTCTTGATACCATGTGTTTCAGAACCGAAATCAGCAGTCACCACTGGCAGCCAGCAAGAAGCCATCAGATGAGGCAGTGCCACTAGACCCTGAGCTTGCCCTTCTTGGAAATGGCACATAGTGAGGAATGCTGCCTTCTGACAAGCTGTCAATGTACGCATACAGATCCTTGCAGTGAGGCGCAGTGTCCACAGTGTGTGCGTCCGCCAGCAGCTGAACCTGACTTGGCTCATTCTGCTGCACTGCCAGGCTGTCAAGCATGTCATCAATTCTGAGAAGGGAAGGGTAGGCATGCACCAGAGCCATTGCATGCTGCCTTCCTGTCAGCACCTGTAAACAGTCTTGGTGCATTAGAGAGGAACACTTGCATCTCCCATATGTTGAAGTGCTCATTGGCATCTAAAGATGCTGCTAAAGTGGCCTGACATGAAATGTTTTGGCAATTGCCATGCTTAATCATTCAAGATAAGGTGCACACTTTGGCAGGATGATTGCGAGGTTTAGTATATTTGCCTTATTTTGGCAAGCATATTGATGGCCATTATCTGAATGACAAGCATCCAAGACTGCCAGCAAACCCCACGAGTTCTGCGATGCAATGCTCTTACAGGTGCTGGCTATGTAGCTGTGACTCACCCCTCTGAGGCAAGCACACAGTGTGGCGCTCCACACTCTGAAATCCTCTGAGCCATTCTCACGCACGAAGGCTCCTAGGCTGTGCAGCTTGACCACATTCTCCGCTGGGTGTGGCATACGGATGTCACTGAAGCACTCAGCAGGAATCTGACTCAACTTTGCTTTGCGGCAGTTGGCAAGCTGACCCCGCCTTGTGATGCACATGCGCCTCAGATGCAGCAGGTCTGCTATCTGCTGCTCTGATAGATCTGCCATTGCCTGCAAAACCCCAGACTGATGTGAAGCAGCAGGAACACCCCTGCTATCCTGGCCTTGGCTTGACGCCCACTCAAAGTGAAATGTCACTCAGCATGATGCTATTGCCAAGCAGAAACCATGATGAGTTTTTGTGGTTCAAGAGCAGCAGCAAATGTGGATTCAGCAGCTGCAGTCAGCTTGTATGGCTTCATGTACATGCTGGTGGTGCATGCATTGAGTGCCAACAATGTCCTGACAGGTTTTGCGTTGTACAATGATGATGGTTCTCAGTCAGTGTGAGAGGCAGGGAGCTGACCAAGAACTGGCTGTAGAAAGCATCACCAAGATGCCTGTCTGAGGGCAGGCCAGTATCCAGCCTGCTGGCTAGCGCTGCCTTCAGGGTGTCCACATTGTAGGCAGAGATGCAGCAGTGCAGACAGGCAGCCTCTGCCAGCATCTGGATCAGGGCCTGCTCTGTGTCTGTGCCTCTGTCACTGTTGTCCAGCAGCAGTCTGCCCATGTTGTGCACATATGCCTGAAGCACAACTGACAACATCAACATGGGGTAGGGAGCGCCCCAGCATGACAGGCAGTTCTTTGAGGCATGCCAAAAGCAGCAAGCTTCCAAGTGCTCAAAGGCCTGAAGGCCATTACTGCAAATAAGAAGGTGTATTCATGATAGAAAATTGCACGAGAGCTGATCTGGTACAGCCAGCAAAGCAATCAGCCTTGGTTTCTAGAAATGGCAGCATAAGCATGCACCTGAAGCACAACATAAGCATGTGAAGAACACATGGCTGTTGCAATCCACAGGTTCTGCTTGAACCTAAATTGTATGACCTGATAGTTTACGGTTGCTAGTGAGGAAGACTGAAGTCTATAACAACAGTGAACCAAAAATCAAGCTACAGACGTGTATTGTGCCAAACAGTAAACAGACTTGCGCTTGCATGCAGATTTGGCTGGTGAAGCATACCGTCCATAAATGAGAGAATTCCTTGGTGGACATCCGGCTCACGGCATCAACAGTCATGCTGTGGTGCTGATCCCATAATGTAATGATGAGTACAGGTTCCCCTGATATAGCCTTCCTTGCTAGGCTTGGACAAACCAGACCCTACAGTGTACACACAGGGATAACAATGTCATTGCTGTCAACAGACAACTGCAGTCTATGTTGTAGCATGAACTGGTCATCAGTGATGCTCACCTGAGCAGACAGTGTATCATTGTCAGCATTGTTGATTTCTGCTACCCTCTCAAGCAAGACATTTCTGCTTTCTAGCTGTTGCTGTCTGAACCTGAGCTCTTGCAGCTCTGCTTTGGTTGCATCAAGCTCTGACTCGATGCTTGCTTTTCTGGCCTGAATAGTATGCACACAGTCAAGCCAATGCGGCTAGTTTTTCACCTGTATCGCCAACTCCTCACGCTTCTCACTCAGTTTGCTGACCTTCTGACGCTGTCGGAAGCGCTTCTGAACCTCACGTGACATAGCGAGCTTGCGGTCCTCCCCAGCATCCACGCGATACTGACTTCTTGCAAGCTGCCTGTCGTTGGAAGCAGCAGGAGCAGCGCTTTCACCGCTGGCAAACGCCGTCTGTGCGCGAGCCCCAGATCGGTCTGAGGAGTTCTCCAGTTGGTCCGGAAGCATCGCGTCCAAATCCCACATACTGGGGGACGCCAAAAGAGAATCAAGGTCATCCAGAGGCTCGGGTACACTTTTGATCAAGCTGGGCGCCTGCTCAAGATATGCCGCAAGCTGCATGATCACAGATCAGTCCAACACTCACTATGATCTGGCGCAGACTCTGCTTTACAAACGAGATATCGTGACCATGTGATGAGCAGCAGTCAAGCATGAAGACCACGCCAGTTCCGCTTCAGCTTCAGCGCTAGCAAAGATAGCGTAGCATTAGTAAGACCATTACCGTTATGTCAGCCGTATAGACGGCGTCACTACATCCTCAATGCCGTCAATACGTCGTATCGATTCAACATGCCTTACAGAAGTTGCTAGTGTTCCCTGCACGTGATCCGCGTTCACCCGCAGAAGTGGCTAATGGTCTCGACTAGTGTTCCCTGCACGTGGCTAATGGTCTCATGAAAGCGATGCGTATTTAGTCAAGTCATATGTAGCTTACAGCAACAGTGCATGCATCGTCTTGGTCGCTGATAGCAACAATAACAGCCGAGAAAATAGACAGTAGCACTTAGTAAGATGTATACTGGTGGTCAAATAGCTGGGTAAACAACGATGATAAGGTAGCTGACCACCAATTGTATGTCACGTGAGAGTTGTCTAAAAGCCTACAGCATCACTCATATGTGGTGGAGTCCACCGGCTCCTATCACATGCACAGGCATGCTTTCAGCAAGCTTGCTATACATACACAGCCAAACTAACTGCAAACTGTGTGAGAGGCAAAACTAGCACTGGTACATTATCTGTCACGCATTCTGAAAGACTCTATAATGTTGAGCACATCAGTGGGCTCTTCACATGGACTTCGTCTTGTACAAACTTATATTTAGACCACCTCAAGATGTTGGTTTACACTTCATGAGCAGCACAGCTGTTTTGGTGGCCCGCAGCATGTCAATGGCTTGTTGAGGCACTGGTTGATTGTGGGGCACCTGCAGTTATCACATGCTGCGTCAAAGCCAACTTGAGCAGCCACAATTGCAACAGCAAGCATCGTTTGCAATGGCAAACTCTATCTTGTGAAATGCGCTTGCAACCAAGCCACAATGCTGTATGCAGCCTGTTATAGAGGCCCAGTTGGTGTCACCTTGAAATCAGACCACATCATGCTGAAGACAGTCATGTTCCATTACAACATGCAACTCACCATGAAACACAGCTGAGGCTGTTCTTCTGACAGCAGACAGATTGCTTGCAAGGCAGCAAAAGGACTTACTGGGATAGCCAACAAATGCACATCATCTTGTCTGACGGCGGCAGCAAAGGCCTCTATTTGGGGCCCCACCAGGGACCTCTTCTCCACATGCACCTTCTTGCCTGCCAGCTCCACAAACTGCTCCAGCATCTGCTTTGTTGTGTGGTCCTCCTGTACACCACACCGCTCACTCCATTGCAACTGTCATGATGATGTCATCAGTTGTCATGGTGATGTCAGCAATTGGTCAGTGCTTGGTATCTCATCTGTCAGGACAGATCAACAGCCTATAGGCCCTGAGACACTCAGAAGACCTAAATTTGCTGCATTCATTGATTTTGCATTCAACAGTTCAGGCAAACTCAGCCAGATCTGTCACTTGCGTCAACAAGACACCTTTAGCAGGTAAAGAAAAGTGCTGCTCGGCTGTTTAGCTTAATCCTGTGTAGCTGCTGTTTGAATTTCACCTGTGCTTTAGCATCCTTGGCTCCCACTCTCGCCAGGTACAGCTTGTCCCCCCTGGTCACAGTGATCAGGTGACTGTTCAACCACTTCAACAAGGGCCGTGCAGTATGCTCCACAGCCAGCATAGCCCTCAGACCCCCCGATAGGCACCCCATAGGGGCCGGGGTGCTGGGTTTAGTCACCACCACTGGGGCGTCTGTGCGCTTGAGGACTGCTAGAGTGATGCTTGAAGCCAGTGCTGCGTCTCCCTTAGTCACCTGCTGGCTGCCCATGACTATGAGACCAGCCTTGTGCTTGGTTGCGTAATCCAGTAAGCAGTCCACCACACTCTGTGTACCTCTCACCTGCATACACAAGTGATTTCATATCCTTGAGCTGACTGGCTGGCAGCATCGGACACTTACAAAGGATTTTGTTCTTGCACTCAGCACCACATATATCAGCAAGGACCTTGGATGACTACTATGCTCTGACTGCTATGCATGAGCATACAACTTTGTCATCAAAGTCTCCTCTGGTACATTGCATAATGCTCATCGTATTGTGTTCATCAGTACACAAACAAAATTTGGATGCATGATGCACCACGGCTCAGTGCAGCATGTGATACAACACATGTGATGACTCACCATGACCTCTGAGGTGATCTTGGGGCCGAGGCCCTGAGTGAGTCGAGCCATGAGCTTCTGAGCATCAGGTGTGGCACCATCATTGCTGCAGGCATGCATCACATGAATGCTGTCAATGTCCGGCCGCGCCAAGGCTACTGCTAGGTTGACGGCGTGCAGACTGGCCTCGTTCTCTGTGATGAACACCATGATTGGCAGGCCCTGCACACCACCATCATGTGCTCAGTAACTATTAAGACCCAAGTCAAGTTGCTTTACAATAGATTCATCCCTCATTGCAGGCATACAACAAAGGCAGGCATGGCCATGCTGAGCAGGTGCATTTCCTGGCATTCTATTTGACAGCTTGACTGTTTTTACCAAAGTGACAAAGTACTGAGCATAACAGAGACGCAATCTTTATTCATAAAACTCATTTGTGAAGGTGGGTTAGGTTTTTTTTTTTTGACACAAGGAGAAGTTTCTTTTGTGCCAGTCAGGTAGATGGCTACCTGTTGAACAGGCACAGCTTCTTGTTTGGGCTTCAAGAGGTTGATGGGCTGTATCCTGAGCCCTCCCACATTGCGAGGGGGGTGCACCGCCTTCAGGCCTGACACCACCTTGTGGAAAGCTGGGTTCTTGTCCTGAGACACCAGCAGTGCGACCGCCTCGTCCACTTGCTGCACTCATCACCACATCAGTGTCAGAGCAAGCTCACACTCAGCAACTGGTGATAGCACCAGGACCTTGGTGTTGCTGACATGCTGTACTGCTTCTGAGGTAAGTTGTAGTGGTTGTGACACACTCCAAATTGAGCACTGTGTTGATGAGATGCAATGATTTAGTTGTGATTGGCCTATTGTACATGGCATGCCCCAAGGGTTGCCGGCATAAACATTCATTTCTGCTCAGGCTAAGGCCCTATCCCATTAGGAGGCATCAGCTCTTGTGATGATGTGCAATGCAGACAGTAATCTGCCCCAACACAGGCAATGGAGTTCTAAAAAGCCATTCAAGCTCATACATTGACAGCAGCAAGCCTTGAGCAGTGCAAGAGTAGGTGTAGACATTTGTGTGGGGCAATGAGTGCAGCAGTGTGACCTTGTGGGTGCGAACAGTAAGGAGGGGGAGCTTGGAGAGGAGGGGGGCGCAGCAGGCCTGGGGGCTGGCTGTCAGATCCGCCATGTGGAAGCTCATGTACACCTGCTGCCCGTGAAGATCAATGTCTGCATGGAAACCCTGCACCATCACACACCTGTCAGTGGCTGTATCAAAACAGAGATCACCTAGACCTGGTTTGAGCAGTCCTCCTAATGCTCATGATGCTGAGAAAGTAGGCAGTACACCGCAGAACCCAAGCGCAAGTGACTGCTTGCTTCTTGTGAAAGCAGTGAGCACCATGCATTGAGCACACAGATCTGATCCACGGTGGACAGTCAACATGTCCTGTGCTTGTTCTTGCCATGTTGTAATACACACAGTACATCAAAGTTGTCAAGGCGGCCTCTGACCTGAGGTCCTTTGCTTAGCATGGTGGCCAGGGCTGCCATCTGGAAGATGTAACGGTCAGTGTTGACAACGAGGTGCTCATTAGAGGAAGCCACAAAGTCATTGATCCACCTGGTGCTCTTGACCGACTGCAGGTCTGCAAACTTGAGGTCTGTGCCGAAGCGGCAGGTATCCTTGGGCAGGCGCTGCGCTCGTGTGTCACCCTTTGTGCTCACCATCACACTGCATGCATGCACATCATACACACATTATACACACATCATATATACATCATACACACATCATATATACATCATATACACATCACACACATATTTTGCACAAAAGCGAAATTAATCAGAGGAACTGGCTGTCTTACTTCTGTTAGCAGCGGGACATACTGCATGGGGTTGACAGCAGGACGGGCCATGAGGCTTTGTGCAGTCCAGCCGTAATGACACTGAGTGAGTGTCCATGCAGGTCTTCCATCTTGCCGTCATGAACTACAGCGCATGCACAGGTGGCTTGATGAAGCAGGAGTCCCAAGGGCAACACCTGTTCTGTTGGCGGGCAGCAATGAGTCCCTCCACAGGTTTGACTTCACAGCTCATGTTGGCCCCGCGCTCCTGGGCCAGCTTGAGGGTGTATGCCAGGCACTCCACATCCAGCGCCCCCTCTACCCCACACCGCGTCAGATCAGCTGTCCGCCCACTCACCATCCACCTGCCACACGTTTCTCAGCATTCAGCAGAGTGACATCAGTGCATCATGGCAGGCATACAAGTGCCGAGGAGGCATGACTAAGTGTGTGTCATGCAGGGTAGTACACTTTCTGGCAAACATCCAGATAGTGCTCCTAGACAAAATGATGACGCTGATCAAATGCAGTGTACAATCCATCTGATAGCTGTGGTCAACACATGTTCCACTTAGCAATTCCCCCTATGTCCTCTTGAGAAGCTTCCTGCAATGGTGTGTGACTGGCCGAAATGCATTTTAACGTCTTATGTGTCTGGTCAGGTGAGACTTGCAGTCAGGACTCACTGCACATTCTTGGCCTTGAGGTGCTCCAGAACTGAGCCTTGCAGGAAGCTCCTGGCAGTGTAGTTGGTGGCCATGACATAAGCCTCTCTGTCCCAGGTGAGCTGCTGCAGGGCATAGCCACTGCCGCACAACCAGGCTTCACTGTCTGTCACGCGGTCAAAGCGCTTGCCGTCTGCATGGAAGCGGTAGCCGAACCTCCTGACTTGAGGCACTATGATGAAGTTCTCCCTATCAAACCTGGCAGCACAGGCATGATTGTTGAGGCAGATGTACCTGGTTTGGGCCCTGCTAGTAAACTTGGCTGCATTGGCAACAGAAGTGAGACAGGGCCTGATTACAGCAGCTACTGGTATATCTGATTTTGACATCTCATCATGGTCACTCAGCCACAGTAAATGCGTGACTATTGGCTCTGTACCATTTCTTTGCATGACAGAAGAGTAAGTGCCAGTAAGGCAGAAATGTGTTTCCCTTCAGCATCACATTTGTGGGCTTTTGCAGATCTGCATCACATCCCTTGTGGAGCGGGTTCAGGTCTTGTTACAACTTTAGCCATGTGTGTGGTGTTGCATAAAGGAATGAACACAAAGGCATAGAAGTTGTGGGCTGTCAGGTCTGGCAGCACGCAACATCTGGCAGCTCAGAGCGCAGCTACTCAGCACCAGACTGCAGGCCAACATCCACAGCAAAGCGGCATGCTGTGGTTGTCAGCTCACCCATACAGGTTGTGGGCTCTCAGGTCTGCCAAGACCGGCTCCTCCATCTCTTCAGCCAGGTGCAGCAGCAGCGTCATCTTGCCCACAGCCTCTGGCCCTGCCAGCTTCTCCACAGCTAGGCGCAGGGCCAGCAGCTGGCGGCCCCCAATGCTGAGCCCATCAATGCGCTCGCTGGTAGCCAGCAGCCTGTTGGGGCAGCACCACCTCACCTGCCGTGCACACTCACACCCTTTGTCATGTCCACTTTGTGTTCATTTGCCATGGGAGTTTTGACACAAGCTGTCCTTTGTTGCCACTGTAGGTCTTGCACCACATCTATGCTGCTGCTGTTGCTTCATGATGAGGCAGGCAGCACAGCAGAGGCAGCACCCTTCTGTGACTGCATACTGCATTGCTAGCTTTTGGCTAGCCGAGAAATTCACGATGACATGCAACTCCTAGACACTTGTTTTGGCATTTTGTTCAGGAATGTCTTACCATGTCCCAGGTTTCTTGGGTGAAGGTGGCTTTGCGGCTGCCATCAGGCATGGTGATGGTTTCCTCGGCCGCCAGCATCTGCACCACCAGCTGGCCCGCCTTGACCATCTCCACCACCTGCTGCTTGTACTTGCTGTACTCCTCCCCACCTGCCCATACACCACTGCTTTCTAGAAGAGCTAAAGGGTGGAGGAGCTACAACTCTACAATGTAGAAACGCGTTTTTACGGTCCCCAAACATTTCTCTATTTAGATTTCCAGTGTAGCAATGACGTTTCTAAATTAACATAGACGTTTCGGGATTGAAAAGAGCATTCTGTTCCACAAGTAGGAAAGGTGATGCATGTGGCTGGAGGCATACATGTGTCTGTAGTCTTGCAGGTGACGCAGCCTTGCTTTGCTCTGTCGGCACTTGCTTATTTCCTTCAGAGATGCTTTGCTTAAACACACGAGGAACTCCAGAAGGGTCATGTCCCATGTAACAGGTAGGCATTGCCATGGATCATCATTATGATGCTGTTGGTAATGGTCAGGAAATCAACACAGCAGTTTGCTGTAAAATGGTGCAAGCGTACCCAGCAAGGTGGGGAACTTGGTGGCATCAAAGGTGTAAGGCACGTCCCACTCCTTGGCTTCCAGCCAGCGCGAGTTCTGCCTGTTGGCCAGCATGCGCATCATGTTCAGCGCCTTTGCCCTCTCCTCTGCATCCCCCTCTGCACCACCCATTGCTCATCACCTATTGCTTGCTGTTCAATGGCAATGTGTTTCATGAAATCTGTCAAGACATCAGACACGTGGCTGTGCATCTGGAGCAACGCACTGGAAGGCAACCAGATCATGTCTTATCAGTGGTGTGCTGGCACTGAACTTGATCATCATTGCAGCTGCAGGCAACTATATGCACCACATCCCTAACAAACTGGCACTGTGCTTGAGCTGAAGTAGGCTTTGTCTAGTGCAGTCTTGCCTCACCCTGCTCCGTTGACTTGCTTGACATCTGCGCTGATCTGGTGCAATCTGCCCTTTTTCACTCATGTAAGTTGATCTGACTTTACTTGAGGCGCTGAGATCCTAGCTAAAATGCACAGAGGCAGCAGGTGTGCAACCCAAGCTTGTGTGAGTGGTGCACCTGGCGTGGTAGCATCAGCTTGGTCAGGTGGTGGAATCCCCGTGGGGGCTGTGAGGAGGGGTGAAGCGGCAGGAGTGTTAGCAGTGGTGGGGGCTGCAGGAGCCCCCTCTTCACTCAGCTGGGATCCCAACTTGGGGTTCAGCTTCACCAGCCGCGTCTGGTACTCACCAAACCTGGCTAGATCTGTCCCCAGAGCTGATTCTAGCATCATCCCTGCACAAGACAAGCAGTGTCAGTCACAGCTGCTGCCATTGCCATTACTTCTGCTGCTGCTGCTGCTGCTGCTGTTACGCAGCTGCTAATGAGTAGTAGTGCCTGAAGAGCAGCTTCTACTCACACCTCAGACAGCACATTCTGCATGTTTGCAAAAGCAGAACACTGGGCATGGCATGGCATGGGAACATTGACATGGCAGTCTGCATGACCCACCAAAGCTATCTAGACGAGGTATGGTGGAGCCCTTGGACTTGAATGCCCTCTTCAAAGCGGGCATGGCCTTCATGGCGGCTCTGAACTTGGTCTTGGCCCGTGTGATGTTCAGCCGCCACTGCGGTATGCCTGAAACACATGGTCACTCAACTTAGTGTGTACAGCTGTACAGTCCACACAACGCCTCTGCAGCCTTTCTGCTAGCATGTTTGGTTGGTTCAAGCTGAGGGCCTCCAGATATGCACTAACCAGCAGTGACATGCTTGACACGCAGAAGATTTTGTGTAACGCAGTCAGATAAAGCAGCACCACTGACAGCCCCAGTCATTGCTGCTGCTGGTGGTGGTCCAGACAGCGGGATGCTTACTGGCATACAGCTGTGTGTGCTGCAAGTCTGGATGCCAGTAAGCATAGGTACACTTTGGCAGTGAGGCACAGCATAGAGGCTTTGCAAGCGGCTGCTGTAGAGCCGCACCTTTCCCTATCTGAGCTCCCAGCACACTTTTCCTAGCCATGCTGCCTCGCCGGATGGTCATGATGCTCTGCCTTGAGCCAGCTGGCAGGGGTGCTTTGTATGGAGACAGTGTTGACCCCCCCAAGAGGGAGGGGTTGGATGAAGAAGAAGCAGAAGCACTGGATGTTGGGGTGGCCCGAGCAGTCATGCTGGGAGTTGGGCTGGCCCTTGCACTCATGCTTCCACTCTTGGATGTTGAGGCATCTGAGTGTGCTGGCTCATCCCGAGTCCCTCTCGCCGAGTTGAGGCCTAAACTCCTGACACTCAACCCTGAATCGACCAGCGCTTTCCTGTGCAAGCATCACTGTTTTGAGCATCAGTGCCTAAGCAAGCCTGTTTCCCCTCATATGGTAATGGCTATATGCATGCAGCTGCGTACCGACCCAACTTGACATGCAACTTCCTTGTTAGGTAGGAGTGTGCCAGTGGACTGGCGCATCAACATCAGCAGTTTAGGTTTGTCAGCATCGCCTTCATTGGCGTTGTTTGCTATACATCCTGAGCTGTGGGTTGTGCTGACAAGATACCAAGCTGTTGCTGGCATGGTCTGATCACAGCCTCTGATCATGCAATCTCATCTGTGCATCTGTGCAAGTCTTGTGACATGCTGATTTGATGCGAGAAGCAACCTGGGTGCATCTGGGCCTGCTTCGCCAATCCTTCTGCCAAAGGCCATGGGAGCCACCTTGGGCAAACCCTTCCTCTTCTCCTGATGCGTGAACAGCAGATTCAGCACACGCCTTGCAAAGATCATTGCACGATCAGCAATGACAGTGCAGACTCCTGAGTACATCTCTGCATATGTGCTGTAGATTGCTTGCAGTCAGTCATGGTAGTGAGTTGTGCGGCACGTTGATGTTGACATGAGTTTGACGTGTGCAAAGCCCACCTGCTGCTTCAGCTCCCATTTTGCATTATTGTCATCCTTTTTCAAGGATGCTGTGGCGATTTTCTGAGTGGTCTGCAACCCTTCCTGAAAGTAAAAATGAACAAATTAGGAATGTGGTAAAGTTGGCTTGTGGATACTTCGCAGCTAAAAAAGCAGTTCAGGTGCAACAAGGCCCACTGCACTACCTGTAGCCACTGTAATTTCATCTTCAATGAGTCGCCGCGTTTCACAGGCGGCCGGTTCTTGCCTATATGCAGATACGCAAATTGTTGTATGGCAAGACCAGACAAGGCAAAGGCAGAGGAAGAATCCAGTCAGCAGGCCCCCAATACCTCCAAGCTTATCCAGCTCTTTCGTCTTTTCCGAGACCCATTCGCCTTCTCCAAACGCTTTGATCTTCGACATCAGAACGAACTATGCAGTACTCAGCTGAGTGAGCTGTTCCACGATGCTTACAAGGTTAGGTCAAAGTATGCTCGACACAAGGTTCCAATGCATTATGCAGCGGTTACAAGGCTCTTTTTATCCAAAGCGACATGTTAACAGTCTGTTGCTCGCAGACGCCGCGCAGCCCAACCTTCTTCTGCGTTAAATGCCTGATGAAGTCGAAGCGGTAATCCGTAACGCCAGCCATAACGCCAGGACGCAAACGGGCAACTATTCATTCGAAGACCATGTTGACGCTGTGTATCGTGAGCAACTCAGGCATAACAATCATCGCAAATCTGCTCATACCGCACCTGTATTTCACCTTTGTTCTGCCGTACATAAGGCCGCCTGGTCGTCTTATGCCAACATCATGCAGTGGATGCAACAGGCTGTGTCTAAGCTTGTCGGCGAGTACTCATCGGGGCCACTACAGCAGAAGGGCGTGCTGTCGAAGGTGCAGCGTTCGTATCGCTGTACATTTGCATGCCGACATGCTGGCTTGACTGGTACAGTTTGCCTTGTACAGGAGCAACTGACGACATTTTTCACTGCCAGTACCGACTTGCTCGAAACAGCAGGTGAGTCTGACACGTGCTGGCGTCTATGACTAGTTTGCCCGCGAAGTGCTATGCTTGTAAGGCTTTGAGATGTGCTTTCAGCTGTGAAGAAGGAGTTGAAGACAGCAGCAGATCAAGGGCAGGTAGCCTGTTGCTGGCAGCAAGGAAGCTTGAACGGGCATTGCAACCACCTAAACTGCTAGACTTTTTTCACAATGGCAACGTTCAGAGTGTGGCAATGGTGTGCTACTGGTACTTCTGTGATTGCAGGACCCAGAGGAGATCATCACAGATCTTCAGAAAGAGCTGTTCAAAGCTCAAGGCATTGACGGTGTCTTTGGTATTGAGTGTCTTGGTCAGGTTGGAGATACATACCAGGATGACACAGACTTCATGAGACTGTTTGTATCCAGTGTTGAGAGGTAAACACTCATAGTGTTCATCATGGGCACCTCAGGTCTGTTGTCTGCATTGCTGAGCACACCATCATTTATTGCACAATTGACATGCATAAATTGCCTGGCAATCTCAGCTCATGCTGCATATCACGGTTTTGGTGCAGGGAGGAGGAGGCTGTCAATGAAGCTGAGCTGTCGCCTGAGGAGTTTCAAATCAGGAAAGAACGTATGAAGGCAATGCGGGAGCAGGTACAACTCTGGTTGATTTGGGCACAGAGCAAACAGAATTAAACCCTAGCTCTAGCTCTACCTTTTCTGATCACCTCAAAGCAGCAAATCTGCAACAGTCTGTGCGTATTGATGCATGTCCGTTTGAAACTTTGCACAGTGGATGCAATGTTGGTCCCTGAGTGTCAGATTTTGGTTGCATGCAGAATGATGCATTGGTCGCTCAAATGGAAGGCATGAGTCACGAGGAGCAGCAAAACTTCCTTGCTGCCCAAGTAAAAGAGAGGGTAAGCCCTGCAATCTTCTGCATGCCCTCTTTTTCTGTGAAGGTCTTTGTCAGACAGTCAGCATATGATGTGCTGCCATGCCTAGCCCATCGTCTGCAGCAATCAGATTAGCTGATCTGCATGCAAGATTGAAGAATGCAGCGTGTAGCAATTCAGCCAGTCGCCTGACTGCCATGCAAGATGTGCTGACGCATCATCCAGCAGAGACCTTGTCAACACATGGATTGCGCTATGCAGCTAGATCAGTTGCCCCCTGAGGAGCGCGAGGAGGCTCTGCAGGCGCTGATGGGCCATCAGTGTGGGGACAGCTGCAGCCACGACCATCATGCCCACCATGAAGAGCCACATGTGCATGGTCCCAACTGCGCACACGAAGGGCACCATGCTTCTGAAGGACATAGCACACTACAAGAAGCAGATGAAGCTGTCGCATCACCATCTGATGCACACCATATGTAGATGGATTCTACGAATGTCATCACATAGTTGCAGACAGAGCAATAAGTATATATTATCTTTGTCCAGCGGGCCGCTGCTTGTGTATACATAGATTATTGATATGCAACTGGCTGCCTCGCTGGCCTGAAGTTACCTGAATGCACTTGTACAACACAGCATTTTGCGCTGGCTGCAATGTTTGAACGGTACATTTAGCAGACATTACGCTCAGCCAAGTCAAAAGCAGCAAGTGATAGCAAAGCCTCTGTGAAGCTGAAGTTCAAAGAATTTATGTCCAAATGTTGTCCAGCAATATGGGCGGCTAACCAGTGGCAAGTGCAGTACGTACAATGACTTGAATCAGCATGCCAGCACGTCAGATCCTATTTCAACTTAGGGGCACAATGCACACAAGCAGCGGACTCTGAACAGATTTTCTCGTCCCGATCAAAAGCAGCATTGCAACAGCTTACAGGAAGCCAATGAAATAAATGAATTGTTCTTGCTCAGTGCAGAGTTGCTATATTCACCTGCCACAGCAACTGCGGGTTGAACCAGTAACGCTTTTGTTCACGCAAATGCAGCCACATTTCAAATATGTGAATGGAGAGTTTGCATTTTGGTGACGATCATGCCTATTCCATTTGATGGCTGGCTGAACATCGCAGCTATGCCAGACGCTGAGGGTCAAGCTTGCCAATGTCAACTGAGGTGGCCTTGCCTTCTGCAATCAGCTCTGCCATGACTAAGCCTGTTGCTGGGCCGTTCAAAATACCCCAACAGCTGTGACCTGCACATGATTACACCCATCAGGTGAGGATAAGCTTGAATGAAAAGCACATCTGGTGACATATCCACATGCTGTGACAACTTTGCTAAACCATGCAGTAGTCTATGAGAACTAGTGTAACTACTGTCATGTCACAACACAGTCCCTGTCAAGGTGGGCAAGAGTACAGAATACATTATCTGCCCAAGCTGCTGACAGGGCAGCATGCAAGCTTGACACACCTGAAGCAATGTAGGCTCCCTGCACTCCTGGCACCCTGCCCATGACGGGCAGGCCATCTGGGCTGACAGGCAAGAAGCAGCTCTGCCCCACTTCAAGAGGAGCATCAGCCAGCTTTGAGGAGACGCTCCGAGCCACCTCTTTCAGGTCCTCTATGGAGCTGGGATCAGCCTGAATGGTCTTGGGGTCGTTGGGCAGGGCTATGTACTCTGGTGAGCCACAGATGTAGACAGAACCGTCTGGCCTGGGATACACTTCGGGCTCAATTGACTGACCTGCAATATAACAACAAACATGATATCTGCACGCCTGACAGCTGAAAGGACTTGTAGCGGCAACCCAAGCAGCTGTCCAAGCTGTCAATCTACCTGCTACATTGGTGGAGATGCAGCACATTGGTATCATTGCAGCATGGGGTGGACATGCTCTGCAATTCTATCAGGCAAACTTGCTACCTTCATGGGTCTGAGCCATTGACAGCATTGCAGTTTGCACCATACAAATGCATTTCCAGCATCTGCATGCCATGGTCACGTGTTGGTGTCACCTGATGAAGTCTTGTAGCTGAGGAACAGCATATGGTTGGAGATGTCCTCCTCAGGCCTGAGCACAATGCTGGCATACTTCTGGCCAGTGATATCGGGCACAGGCAGCCACTTGGCGGCTTGGCCAGACCAGGGCCCCATGGCAATCACCACTGCATCTGCCTCCACCTCCTCCCCATCGACCACCACTCCTGCACTGCATCTTTACAGGCCTGCCATAACTCTGACAAAAGATGTTGCAGGACGGCGCTGTTATCCTGTTGGTTGACAATGCGCATGTGTCTGTACACCTGGCTCAGGACTTACAGCCCTACGCAGCATTGCAGCAGCATGATGAGGACAGCACATTGCATTGGTTCTGGACCAGACAAGGCTGCCACAACCAGGCTTGCCACTGGCATCCTGATGCTAGCTGGCACTCGGTGAAGCCCTCCTCAGGAGGTGAGTGTGCACCTGTGACCTTCTTGCCAGAAGTGGTGATGTTCTGGACCTCCCCGATGCGCAGCTGAGCCCCCTTCTGCTGGGCTGCATCCATCAGGGCCTGGCTCAGCTTCTGGGGGTGCACCTGGGCTGTGCTGCTCTCATCCCCCATTGGCTGCACCACACCACACCTCAGCTTGTTGCAACACACCTCAATCTAGCGTAAGCAGCGGGTAGTCAGTGCAAAGCTTGAGATTGCTAAGTCAGTGATGCAAGACTTGTGGCATCACTTTGCATTGTTGCTGGCTGTAGCTTGACATGCGATAAACAGCTCATGCCTGTGCATGTTGGTGAGATTATGCATACAAAAATCTGCTCTGTCTGCACTGCTCAAACGTTTGACGCCCTTCTCAACTGGTACATTTGGGAACTAATCATGAGCAGCATACCTTGATTCTAGACACGCTGCCATCCAGCCAGGCAGGGGCTCCTGCCCTCCTGTTAGGCTGTGACCCCCTTGTGTTGCTGTGTGTAGCGCCTGCACCCGGTACAACCAGTTCAGCTCGCTCCATTTGCCAGCCTACTATCTTTGAGACGTCACAAAGCTGCTGTAAGGTGCACGTATCAAAACTGTACCATGCCAAAACCAGAACATGTCCAGACTGTAACATGTGCAACACACAGAGTGTTTCAAAAGCAACGGTGCAGCTGTCACGTGGACTTTTGACAATCCCTGCAGCTGCTTTTGCTTGCTTCATTTGCCACTTCAAATGCAAACTGTGAGTTCCACACTGTGTGAGCTCTGACAGGAGTGGATTTGCCTGGTGGTGACCTTTTTTGGCGGGCGCGGCAGCAGCAGAGAGGGTTTGGACTCGGCGGTAGCCGATGTCTTGGCCCAGGCTGTCAGCCAGCTCCTGGTGCAGCTTGAAGCTGAGGCGGCCCAGGGGCCCAGTGGCGCCCCCATCCTGCCAGTCCAGGGCCAGGAACCCCCCTGCCTTACCTGCACCAACACCCACTTGACGAATGACCGCTGCTGTATCAGACTGCCTTCGCCATTGTTGCTGGTTGCAGCACAGCTTGGCAAAAGTAGACCGGCAACAGCTGCAAAAGTTACATGGTAAAATTGGCAGGTGACCTGTTTTGCTTTCTGTCCATTGCATCCATGCCCAGACATCATGTCAGTCCACATTTACCGATGTTAGACGACACCCTCAGACCAAGCAGCCACTTGTGCTGATTGTTGACAATTCACAGGTGCATGGAGTCATGCATGGCACAGACTGAGCACAAAGCTTCAACCTGGTACCTGAAGAAGCGCAAGCAACAGAGGCCCTCTCCACAACTGTTGCAGCTACACCCTTGACAGCCAAATAATATGCTATTGCCGAGCCGATTATGCCAGCGCCACATATTACTACCCTGAATGCAACAAGCCCTGGTACAGATACAGCAAAGGTGCTGTGTAAGAGCGAGCACTGCATGCATTTGGACGCCTACCTCTTGGGTGGCTCTGCTACCGCTGCAGGCTGGGCAGAAGCTTTTGTCTGCATACAATCAATCATGTTGGGAAACGAGCTGCAAGTGCTGCAGCACATCTTGAAAGGAACAGCATTTGTTGTAAACCTAGACACACCCGCAGTAATACGCTTTGCACCATGCATGCACACACAGCTTGCATGCAGGACGTGTTACTGTAGCACAATAGAGACAGGCTCGTGTAGCTGGTACGTGCATGGCACTGACCTGCATGAATTGCGCTATCTGTTTCCCGACTTGTGGGTGAAACACAGCGCTGACAGGCGGAACTGATCCGATGTGTCTGCACCCTCTTGCAAATCCTTTCCGAGGACCGATGCCGCACCACTTTTGTCGAATAGAAGCAGAGGACGGTACGCTACGGGAACTGCAACGCAGTACAAGCTGCATATGAAGACCTCAGTGCAAGACAGGTCAAATCAATTTTGCACAGCAGAGGCGTTCATTGACCCTGCTGCTCGAGCATTACAGCTGTACAGCAATAATTCTGAACAATAGTGAATGGCATGGGCTTTGTCAAATTGACAGTATCAGATTCTGCCCAGGTGGTGATTACCAGCCAAAATAGCGAAAGCACATAGCAAGCGGACAACATTGATGACCACAAGGCTGAACATACAGTATAACAATAATTGATGTACCAGAAACATACAATACAACAATAAATGATGTACCGGGACTGAAGTGTAATATATGTGTTTTTGGTCTAAATGGAAGCGTCACCACAGCTGCAGCATGTTGCAGGTCTGACACCTGCCCATGTGTAAAAACATGAGACTGGCTTCTGATGCATGACTTGATCAAGTGTTTGTTGGTGCACTGTCTTGGCAATAGTTCGAGCACAACAAAGCAGACCCACAGCAGAGGCTCCCAAAGCGTCATGAGTGTCTCTTGTGCGCTGCTCTTCATCACAGGACTCACTCAGTACAGGCTTGAAGTGTGCCTGTCACTGGGCTCAGGCGAGGCAGGGCCCTTCATCGCAGCTGCAGGCCTGTCTACTTTAGAGGTGCTGCCCTGCCAAATGCAAGCATAGATGTCAGGAGCTCGCTTTTGACAGCCAACATTATGCATGTTCAATGAATGTAAGGGCAAGACTGCAGTTACTGGGCATGCGCAGTGGTACAGGAGGCTGCCAGGTGACTATGGCCTGTTAAATTGTATCCTTGAAGTTGAGCATGACCGCGCAGACTGTGTACCTGAGCTTGCTTTGCTTTCTGATACAGGCCAGGTTGACATATAGCTGCAATGCGTGCCAAGATGTGAGCCTCCACCCCCTCTGCAGATGTCTCTGTGATAACCCCTCTTGCTATGCTGCCCAGGTTTGAGTCAGCCCCAACTGCACTGTGTGGGCTTGCTTGACCAGCTGATGAAGCAGTCAGCGGCGCATCTGCTTTGCCCAGATCTCCTGAACCCCTGTTTTGGGTCAACTCCAGATCCTCCTGTAGCAACAACACTCACCACTCCAGACACCCAGTGCGAAGTGTAAGCTGGTGATGCACCTGAAACTGATAGGTAACGACTGACGCTGTTGCCACTGGTGGCCATTTTGCACAGCAACTTGACCCTTAGTGCAGCATGCAAGATGTGCTTGGTGCTCCCTTGCAGCCTGGGCCATGGGCTGTATGTCAAGAGCAAGGCAAGTGCAGTTTTGTCTTCACATTGTCAGCAGCAGACCACTCACTAGGTTGGCATCTTCAAGGCAGGCATCTGAGAGGTGGCGGGAATGGGTGGCAAACTTGTAGTGTTGGGTGAGTGAGACTGGCTGCACCCGGTCCAGGGCTGTCCTTTCATGCTGCCCAAAAACATCCTTGACCACTGCCACATTCAGCCCCAACCTCACAGCCAGATACCTGTGCAAAATTGAGCAGTTAGTACAACAAAGCCATTGAACCAAGACAGCTGATGCATATGGTGACAGTGAACAAAGCAGACATGATAGGCCTGAAGACTGCATGCATCAAGCCCCAGAAATCGCTTGGCAGTCAGAAAATATGCATGAGAGCAAGCAGGAGCAAGCAGGAGAGGAAAGTACCTGACGCATTGCTCCAGCATGTAGCGCTCACGCAACAATACTGTGCACTCTTTGCGAATTGTCTCAAGCTCTTGCTTCCACCTACACCCACAATCCACAACAAA
>JAABUK010001297.1_pt1 | contig 48229 bp, 63 predicted proteins | sample 5559141 | NCBI WGS metagenome assembly JAABUK01 (sample SAMN10711869, study PRJNA513367) | rock metagenome | isolation source: Antarctica rocks | place: Antarctica: Victoria Land, Pudding Butte nord | collected 2016-01-03 | reverse complement strand
TGTGTGTGTGTGTCATGGAGACCATCCACAACAGTGCAAGCAAGCTAGCTGCAGATCAAGGCTGCATACAAAAAGGTATGCATGGCAACCTTATGGCAATGCATACATGTGCTTTTACATCTGCTCCACAAATGCACTACTTTGCATATGCAAATCATTGCACCTGTGCGCTTGGCATTGCAAAGGCTCAACATTGCAGTAATAAATAGAGCAAAAAAGCGCAGCAGTCAGTCTCGTCACTATGACAGTCGTGCTCACCTGCAGAGGGCATATAGTGGTGGCGCCCCGAGCCCCGCAAGGGCGGCTGCAAACAGCCCTCTGCATCAGCAAACCTTAGCTGAGGGGCTGTCTGTGCGCTGCTGGGACTGCGTCTGGATCCCAAGTGCTGCACATCCGCAGTTGATGATGCCTCCATCTGCTGCAGCAATCTGTTGCGCACCAGGGCAGTGTGAGACTCCTCAGTCACCTCCTGACTGTATGCATGAGATGTCATGGACATAGGAAGTCTCCCTGCATGGCACGAGTGGGTCAGCTCAATTAGCAGGGATTTTACGCACGTGTAGGTTGTCTGAGCAGGGTTCTCATCAGGTTGATCTTGTTGCATGCCAGATTCGTATATCGCTTTGAGTCAAGATATCTGATGAGTCACATCTGGCATCACGCCACAGACTGTAAATGCAACACAAGAAAGTTGGCCAATTTGACAGAAGGTCGTGCAGGAGTGGCTTATTAGCTTGACTGTAGTCATCAATCTCAAGCATGGACATCTGAGGCATATGTCACTGAGCTATGCTCACAGGGTCACATGTGCTCACACGCAAGCATGATTGCATGGTGAGATTGGCCATACTGCACATTTGTCTGCAATCACTAGTATCATTGCTTAGGACAGCAAACAGTTGCAGCTGTGCACAGATATGTGTGCAGACATATGAGGTAGAACCATATAGGAAGCGCAAGCAGTCGCCGATTGGCACAAAGTGCTCAGGTGAACAACATTGACTACACTGCAATCATGCTGCAGCACATGGGGCAAGAAACTTACTGCAGATCAGCATTTCCACAAGCATGATCAGGCATCTTCAGAGCAGAGATATGTAATTGATGGAGAGCAAAGCTCTGGCATAGAGTCCTGGTGTGTTGTCATCAGTGTCTCTCGACTACATCAGAGTATACAGAAGACATGTTGTGCACTGAATCTGACCTGGAGAGATGGCTTGCACAGCCGCACAGACAGCCCGGTCCACCTGTTCAGCAACAGAGGAGGCGATCGACGTGATTCTGCGTGATGCCTCAGGGCTCATAGCCACCTCTTCTTTTTCTTCCTCACCCATGCCACACCTGAGAACACACACATCCTGCTCAACAAAGCTCATCAAGGCGCAATCAAGGTATTGCAAATACTGTAAATTCAAATGCTGTAAATCCAGATACTGTAAATTTTGATACGCCACTGATCCTGACATTGTCACAAATGCTACAGAAGAGTCAGTGAAAAAATGCAGGTTGAGTATTTTGCAAGCTCCAAAATCTGACAACAGAACGAGCATCGTCCCTTGTCCTGATCATATCAGCAGTGCAGCAGCAATGCCTTGGCACACGTTTAGATTTGTATGTGGTTGCAACATGACGTACCCTGACACATATGGGTACAGGTCTGAAGCCCATGTAGCAGCCATGTGCCTCGATGACCTAGACTCAGGCATGTACTGCGATCCAGCAGAAGCATAGCGGCTTTGAATGGGCGCAGCTTCAGAATGCTGCTGCTGCACGCTGTTTGACTCCAGACCAGGATGACCTGCATTCATCAATTCACGGCCTTACGCTCCAGCCGTTTGGTGTGTTCCCGTTATGAAGCCTAATGCATAAGGCAGGAAGCTTTTCTTTCTTTTCTTCTCCACCGATTCCCAATGCACAGAGGGGCAATTTGGAAGCTACAAGATGCCGTGTACATTCCAGCTTGACTAAGCTGACATGCTGGAAGACATGCTGTTGACAAGCACTGGCGTGATTCTTATGTACTCTGGTTGGTACAGCGTCAGTGACTGTGCAGAAGCGAAGCGCAATTAGCATAGCTCGATGGATGTGATGCAAGGCTGTAATCACACATGAAGATGGCTATGCACTTTGAGCAGGGCGCACATGCATGTAACCACTACAGATGCTGTGCTGAACAAACTGGAGTTCATGTCTGCATGCATGCATGCAAGCTGAGGCAGATGGCTAATTCATCAATGTTAACAAGAGGCAGTCAAGCAGCAAGCCGGCTCTGCTAGACGTCTTGCCCTGCTTATACCTAGCACATCATGCGCCAGAAATTGTAAACATCATTCATGTTATCATAAGCAGCAAGCATGGGTCTTCTCCCACCTGAAGGACAAGCGGCTGCATCAGAGACTACTGGCTGGCAGCCCATTGACCCCATCGCAGCCAGTTTGGTCTGACTAGCCTTAGTCATGTTCTCCAGTGCAATCATGAGGGCTTGCATAGGGCCAGGGCCACCATCCTGCAGCCCTGCCCCGGGGGCTGCGCCTGTCAGGACTGCTGAGGGCTGTTCTTCCTGAGCTGCTGCCAATGGACCAGATCCATCTGGCCCTGCCCCAGAGGCTCCCATTGCCTCTGCATTGAGGGCAGTGCCAGACAGCCTTGTCACAGTTGGCACAGTTGCTGCTGCTGGTGCATGTGGCAGGGGCAATGTGCCGCACGGTCCTGAACCAGTGGCGCTTTGGTGTAGCCCTTCAAACAGAATGCTCTGCTCCAGCTGCTGCTGTATGTCTCCTGCCATGTGCTGGGCTGTACTGCCAATGGCACACTGTTCCGCAGATGATGGCGAGCTGAAGCTGTGCAGAGCTTCTGAGCCGTGAGGCAACTGCTGACTGCCCAGCCTGTGCTGCGCTGAAGCATTGCTGACCCTCAACAGGGCTTCTGAGCTGTGAGGCAGCTGCTGACTGTCCAGCCTGTGCTGCGCTGAAGCAAGACTGTGACCTTGACTGCCTCTGTGACGCCTGCCAACAGCGCTGCTGTCAAGCTCACCCTGGGTAGCAGATGTAGGGCGGCAATGAGTCTGCTTCTTGCGCATGTAGGCCTGATCTTGCCTGACTGTAGGCTGCTTGGTCCTGTGCTGCTCAGACACACTGCTATCACTGAAGCACTCACTTTCAGGCTCTTGGGCATGGTGTCTGCTGCCACGACCAGGAGACAGATGAGCTGCAGGCTGCTCGTGCCTGTGCCGTCTTCTACGATGGGCTGATACCTTCACGTCAGCAGGCTGCAGATCTGTTGCATGGCAACGAGACCATGCTGTTGCGTCCGTTAAGCCAGCTACAAGCTTTGAAGACTGACGCTTGGCAGAGCGACGCCGTCTGTCTGTTTTGTGACTGGAAGCAACATGCTGGGTTTCCTCAGATCCTCTCAGGACTGCATGTGGGGTAGGGCCCACAGCTGCGTGCTTCTCCCTCTTTTTGTCCCTTGGGGCTGTGCCTTGACTCTTCTGCTTCAGCTCACCAGCCTTGGATTCATCCGTCTGGTGTTGCCGGTGCTCACCAATTTTGGCGCCAAAGCCCTGTGGCTTCCGTGCAGCAGATCTAGCGCCAGCTTGCTGGCCCCTTCCATCACCCAATTTGGCGCCATTTCCTGCTTCCCGCCATTTCTCTTGGTGCCTTTTGGTCACAGCTTGCGCAAGCTGATGCCTCTGAGGATGACCCTGCCGGACTTGAGCTTGACCCTGCCTGCCATGGTTGGGGGCAGGATAGGGGCGTGGGGATTCTGGCTCTAGAGAAAGTGAAGCCCCCCTGGATCCAGATGCCTCAGATGCTGATGGCCAGGAGGAACTGCAGTACTGTGCTTCAGTCTCTGACTTGCTGTGTGAAGCATCTGCAAGACTGCTCTGTGTGCTAAACAGGGACTCATCCACCTCTGAGAGCATGCTCAGCTGACTCAGCTGCTGAGTCAGCTTCCTCTGGTTGTCACATTTCTCATCCTGCTGCCTTGCAGGTATACCTGCACCAGAGTCAGCTTTTGAAAGGACCAAGCTCTTGCATTACCTGCACATCAGATTCAGACACATACATGTTTTTGCAATAGAAGGCAGCAACATGCCATGTTGAACCCAGCACCAGGCGGCTCATACAAACATGTTCACTCAAGACCGCAGCAGCTTGACACTGGCACACAGACATGGTCAGACGCAGAGCGTGAGCATGACTGCATGCACTCGCACTTTGTCAAAAGTATGCTTGTGAGCTGCCTCTGATCATGTATGTGCGCCACAGGCCATCCTGAGTAAACAGCAACAGTAACAGATGTCAATGCGGGAGGTTGCACTGCAGTTACCTTGTTTGAGGCCTGGCTGTCTCTTTGCGTAGGCTTGTTCTTGCCCTGTGCCATACTGCCTTCTGCCCTCATGTGACTCCTCCGGACCAGGCTTGACCCCACCCCTGACTTGACCACCCTGCAAGGCTGTGCTGTTAGGGTGTGTGTGCTGGTCATCATCTTGATGCTGCTGTGGTGGCTGGGAGTGCAGGACACTGGAGGAGGGTGCATGTGGAGGCATGCTGACATGGATCTGAATGCCTGGCAGCAGCGGCAGGTGCATGCAAGACCCTGCACAGCAAGTAGAAAATCAATTCAAGGGTGCTATGGCCTGTGATCCAGTTGCATACATTTAAGGCAAATTTTAAATGTGACAATCAGGACATCCATCTTGCTGCTGCACTGCACACTGACGCCCTGCTGCGTGTATGCTGCAGCTGATTTGCAACTCTCCTCTGGTGGCATTGAGGCTCAAGTTGAGGGCAGCTTGGCTGTGCAAACACAAGATACACCGTACCATGCTGTGCGTGATGTCAAGTCATGCTGCATATCAAGCTGTACCATACCTCTCATTGCTTGGGCAAACTGCAACCGAGTTGAACTGGTGTATTGTGATCTGCACATTCTAAACAACAGCATTGTGTCAAACGCTGCCAGTACAGAGAAGTTGAGAATCAAACCTGGTGCAAGTCTGTCCATGTGCAGGGATGTGCCAGCTCTGCCGCCACTCTCACTGGGCTGAATGTGTACAACCGGCTGCATGGCCTCAGTGCTGATTGCTGACCCAACAGCAAGCCCGCTACCACCACTGCTACTGCACACCACAGGCTCTAAGCAACAGGCTGCTGCTTGCTGCCTGGTTTGAAGGGCGTGTCCCCTCTCTGTGTGGAAGTCATCTATGCTGTTGAATTCACTCAGGCTGTCTGAGTCATCAGAGTCAGACAGCTGCAGCTGCCGGCTAATTGGCCGCCACTGCCGTTTCAAACGTAGCAGCCCAGCAGGCCCAGCATGCAGAGCAGCTGCTGTGCTGCGCCTGGTTTGTGCACCCTCAGTGGACCTCCCAACAGCAGGAGCGTCTGCCAGCGGTTCTACATCCAGCTGTGCGTGCGTCTGTCTTCCTTGAGTGCCTTCCGGCGAGTGCTTAGTCATACTGGGAGTTGGTGGTGCAGCTGTGGGAAGCTGTTGGGGACCAGACTGGGTGGCACTGCTGCACCATGAGGGCTCCCTCAGCTGATGGCCCTGCAAGAGCACGCCCTTTGGATAGGAAAGCAGTCGTAACAGACAGCATTCATAACAGATAGCAGAGGTGACAGATAGCAGATGACACATAGCAGCTGCAATCCATGTGACAAATATTCTGTAGCAGATTGACGAGATAGATGTGATGGCACTAGAAAGTGGGTTTGGCATCAATTTCATTCAAGCCTTCTGTACATGCTCATTCAGATCATAAGCCTGTCAGTCGTGCACAATGATAATGAGATGAAGTCAGAGAGGCTGCTGTTGAGTTTGAAAAATTGATAACTAAACATAAGACTGTTCCAGCCATACCAAAGCAATCGACAGCATACTGGTGCTGCGCACACAACACGCAGACTAGACCCGCAGCCCAACTGGTAACAGAAGGTATGCAATAATGCTTCAAGCCATCTGAACCCACCTGCAGCTGCCTGCTGTCTGCATAGGCCTGCATCTGATACGCCACAGCTGTCACCTCTGAAGCTCCAGCAGGTGCTGCCTTGGCTGGCAGCCTTTGCTCACTATTCACATGCTCAGCAGGTGCTGCTTCTGCTGGGAGCCTTTGCTCAGTAGTCCGATGGTCAGCATGTGCACTCTTTGGCCAGGTGGCAGCAGCCTGCATGCTCTGCATCAGCCTCATCAGCTGCCTCACATCTGCTGCTGATAAGCCTGGCACGCCTGGGATACCCTGGCCAAACTCTGCTGCAGACCCAGCTGTGGCATCTGCACCCACTGTTGCATCTTGATGCTGTCTGGCAACTGCTGAGCCTTGTGGGAAAGGCTTCAGCAGAGCTGGGGCAGCCTGTGCTTGGGTGGATGCGCGTGTAGCATCTGAGCTTGCAAGGAAAGGTGGGGCAGCAGCGTTAGCCGCTGTATCTGCGCTCTGCTGCTGTCTAATCCCTGTGCTCTGAGCCCCAGCTGGTGTTTTAGTATCCTCTGGATGTATCCTCTGCTGCTGGGCTGCATCATGCCATGGCCGGCTGCTCTGCTCTGGCATAGACATTGTCACAGACGGACTAAGAGCATGCAGATCAGCTCGGATGGTGTCAGAGGTACTGACAATGGCTGCTGCTGTTTCAGGGCTAAAAGCAGCAACAGCTACAGCAGGTTGAATGCTAGCTGCACGCTCATCACCAGCATTAGGTGGGTCGCCAATGCCTCTGGCTCTGTCAGAGCTGCCGCCAATGTCTTGAGCAGTTGCAGCTTCTCCTGCAGGTTCTGCTGTGGGTGCATGCTCACTGCCAATGGTGTCATCGCCTTCCGCAATGACTTCCCTATGAGGTGCCACACCCTGTGCACTCACACCAGTATCCTCTGCTTGCATAGCCTTCTGCTTTGGCACAACCAGGTCTGTCTGACTATTTGACATGTACAGTGCATTTGGCTGGCAACCTATGTTGCTTCTGCTGATTGCTGTCAGATGCTGCAGCAACAGTTCCCTGGCATCATCATGTGCTGTCAATGATCTGCTTGGCAAGCTACTGACAGGCTGATCAACAGTTGGCAGCTGCTGCTGACCATTTGAGTCTGCAACAACAGTACAAAGTCAGTTGGAAATATCTATGCAAGCATGTTGGTTTCGCTACATCCTTGCGTCATATCATATGTTTGGCTATCAAAGTGACTGCACAATGGTCTACAGAGGACAAGGTACATGCCAGTTGAAACTGATCCCTTGCAGATGAGGTCTATCCCAACAGAATGTGATGCATCAGCTTTGACCGCTCTTCAAGCACATGCCTTGCAGCAGGAGTCGTTGTGCTCTCAGCGCTTGCCAGGAACGCATGTCCATTGAGGTTTGAGCGTACCTGAGTACTCTGACTCAAGAGTAGCATGTGAGTGGCGTGGAGGCGAGAAGGTCAGAGCCCTGTCACGTGTAGCAGGGGCAGTTGCCAAGACAGAAGCCAGGTGGTCATACAGCAGATCTGCCCCTGTCACCTGCCCTTTGTGCTCATGTGCAGCCGCTGACAACGCAGCTGTGGCTGCCTGGATACCAGCTGTGGCATTTGCCATCGTACTGACCACAGCCTCTGGCAACACAGCTGTGGCCGCCTGGGTACCAGCTGTGGCATTTGCCATCATACTGACTACAGCCTCTGGCACCACAGCTGTGGCTGCTGATGACTGTCCTGCTGCAGCTGACAAGGCTGTGGCTGCTGCAGCTGTGACTACAGGATCTGCTGAGGCCACAGCTACTGGTGACTCAGGCGGAACACCCAGCAGAGTTGGGTCTGCCAGTGCTGGTAATACTGCTGGCGTGGCCCTGAGTGGCAATGCAGTAGCGACTGGGTCTACAGTCAATGGCAGGGTTGACAAGTCACAGGTTGCTGACATGCTGTTGCTTGTGAGAGGCAGCCCTGGTTGAGATGCTGACACTGAAGGAGAGTCTGCTGCCAAGGCAGCTGTGGCAGTACGTAAGACTGGTTGGGCCAAACCAGCTAGGGCTGTTTCAGCTGACAAGGTGCTTTCAGCTGTGGGAATATCCTCCATAGCTTGAGGTGCTGGCACCCCATGACCAACAGCATAAGACCCAGCTGTGGCCACCGGCATAGTCGCTATGCTTCCTGATAGTGGAGTCTGTGCTGAGCTATCTTGCAGCGAAGGCAAAGCAGCAACAGGTGACATCACTGACAGTGCCTGTGCTGGCATCGCTGCTGGTGCCTGTGCTGGCATGAAGGCTGGTGGCAGTGCTGGGTCTGCTGCTGCTGCCAGGCATGCTTGAGGAGGTGGTGGCGGACCTGATGATGGCGCTTGCAGACGAATGTGAAGCCATGATTGAGGTGGGGGCGGCGGTGGTGGCGGTGGCAGTGGTTGTGCTTTGAGTGGCCCTGTGAACACAGGCTGTGGCTGAGCCTGTGTTTGCACTAGCTGTGGTGCTACTTCACACAAGTTGTGTACATTTGCAGCCCCACTTGCAGCAGCCAGAGGGGCAGCAGTCTGGGCTTGGGGCCTGTCCAACGTACAGCAAGGGGAAGAGGTTGACTGGCAGCTATCCAAGCCTGCTGTGGGAATTGACAGTACCTCCTTTCCTGGCCACGCTGAGTCAGCCTGCACATGACATTCATCTTCGTGACATGCTTTAGTCATCAGTAAGCCAGTGATCACACATCTCTGAGCAGCATGGAGCGCTCAGTCACATCATCGTCTGTCTTTACTGCATTGTGCCAACGTGGACTTGTTTCAAAATGCTCACACAGCAGACAACACGACAGGCTGTCTCTCACTTGTGATATGACTATTTTACCTGTTCAGGGTTGGCGCAATTTACAAGGCTGCTGTGATTCCTCAGCTGCCCATGCCGCCCTTCCCAGCTGTTCTGTCTGCTGATCACCTCTGTGCCTTGCTCTTGTTGCCCAGCTGCAGGTGCCAACTCCTGGTGGCTTGCCTTTCCCATGAGGTGCGTACTTCGCCCTACTGGCGCATCTTGCTCTGTCGATGCTCTCTGTGTGACTGCTGATACACCCTGTTCTGGCAAGGTTGCTTGCTCAAGTGCTAAGAAAGCTGCCTGCTCCTCAAGTACATGGTGCAAGTTGCTGGAAGGGCCTGGCGCAACACTAGCATGCTGCTCTGCAGCGCCTGTTGTGCCTGCAGCTTGATACGCCAGGTGCAAGTCTGTGTGCATCCGCTGTTGCACTGTTGCAGCTTCCTGCAAATGCAGTGTTGCATATTTAGCGTTCAGAAGATTCCAGCAGCATGTGCATACCATGAACTGGTGGACTGCCATGATAAGCAATTGATGAAGTTTGGGATTGCTGTATTTACAGGCCAACAGACTGTTATTGTGCTCCTGCTCATTGCTGCTTTTGCTGCACATACCAATGAGCTGACAATTGGCGTGCAAATGGTGTGTGTCCACAGCAACAACAACAGCTTGCTTTGCAGAGTGACAGTTTGTGTTCAAGCTGAAGAGACATTTGATACTACTGCTGCTAACCGTACCTGGTGAAATGCAGGCCGCACTATTGGAACAACACCTGTGTCTCCCATCTCCAAGCCTTCAACTGACACATTGGATGTGTCATAAGCTCCATCCCCGGTGTGCTCTGCATTCCACACAAACGCAGTGAGTAAACAAAGCAAACGCACTTTGATTTCGAACCATCACACCGTAGTTTATTTACTATCTTTTCTATATATCTTCATTTTCAAATGCTGTCCACTCAGCAAAAGTGACAACATGCCACGGCTTGTGATGGTAAGCCAGGCTGTGCTAAGTCTTACAATAACATTGAAAGCTGCAACAACGCAGCCAAGCTAGAGCTGCATCACCTTGCACAGCTTGAAAAAAGCTTCTTGCAGGAGCATCTGAACCGTGCTGACCGCCATCCCTTGAGTCTAGCAGCAGACCCACATCAGACAGAGAGAGATTAGACAGAGAGGCTCCTGACACCGCCTGCAAGCTCCATGAGTCGCGCTGCTGCGTTGGCAGGACACGCATTTCACTCAGACTCTGACCCACATGCTGCTGCTGCTGCTGCTGATGCTGCCGCCGCTGCTGCTGCTGCTGCTGCTGCTGCTGACTGTGCAGGTGTGAGGGTTTGGGCAAATGCCAGGTGGCCTGATGCCTGAGTGAGCCTGGCTGATCATCCCAAGGTGAGTCTGACAGGGCTGCAGCCACTGGGGACTGCCTAATTTGGCTTTGCCTTTCAGGCCCCCCTGTGCCGACAATACGAGGCACAACAGCCTGATCATACATCAACAGGTTACTTCGTGCAGATTCTGCGGCTAGCAAGGACGGCCTCAGCCCGCGCGGCTGGACAGACACAGCAGAGTACAGCCCATCGTCAGGGAAGCTACTGACACGTGACTGCTGGACGTGCCGCTGGTTTTGACTGATGCTCTGCTGTGGGGTGTAGCCCATCTGCAAGCTGGATCTGCCCAAGCCTAGGCCTGTCATGGCCTGTTTACTGTTAGAATCTGCACTGGGCTGCTCACTGTACCGAGTGCTTATCAGGAACGATGGCCGGTCCTGCTGTTGTCTTTTAACAGGTGCAGCAGCGTGGGAACCATTGCCTGGCTTGCCGTTGAACAAGGCACAGTCAGAGGAACCAGGCACAAAGCTGTACACCTGCAAGCTTGGGCTTGCTGACTCAGAGATGAAGCTGCTTGGCTTGAGCCCATGCAGTGAGTGCATGCCTGCTGGAGCATACAAGCTGGAGTCTGTCCAGGAGTCTGTCAGCTTGGTGTGGGTTTTGCTGCTGTCTGAGGCCAAGGCCTGCTGCTTGCTTAGATGCTGCTGTGACGCATCAGAATCACGCCAGTTGTACCTGGCGTGCGTGACACTGCCCTGAGAAGGCCACTGTGAAGTTGCAAGGGGCTGCTCCAGGATGCCCTGGGGCCATTGCAAGCGGTCATGTGCCTGCTTCGAAGTCCTCTGGGGCCATTGCAAACTATCCTGGGGCATGTCAACACTGTGGGCAGCATCTGACCCTCTTAGACTGGGCGCACCCCAAGAATCATCTGGTTGCTCAGTGAAGCGTCTGGCACTTGCAGCAGGAGGCAGTAAGCCTGATGCATTGCTGCTGGAGGACGCCTGGAGTGTGGATCTGGCAAGCAGTCTTGAGACGCTGTGGCCTCCTGGGTGCCAAGACTGCTGTGCACCCACTGCTGTCAGCATCTCCTTGTGGGCAGTGTCCAGCTGAGGGGATGCAGATCCTGACCAGCCGTTGAAAGTCCTGTCTCCACCCTGCATAGGCAACACGCTCAACACACATGAAGCTAGGTGACTAAAGTAATGGGTTATCAGAGCAGAGAGCAAAGTGATTGATCTGCTCTGAGGCGACCAGACTTGCCCTGCACATACCTAGCCGCAAAGCATGATGATTGTATTGTTTGATGAAGAGCAAAGTGAATCACCTGTTTGATGGACATGCTATTCAGCATGCTGTTTGTTGGCTCAAATGAAGGCAATCCTTGCCAGCTGGGGACAGCAGAACCTTGACTTGTCAGCAGATCATCACCACCATTGCCGTGACTGGTTTCAGCAGGTTGGGCACATGCTGAGTGAAGCCTGTCAGCATGCCCATCAGAATGCACAGACCCAGTATAAGACAGGCCAGCCGTCATTTGATTGGCTACAGCGCCTTGCTGGCCAAAATTGCTGTCAGGGGGATCAAACTGAGACTGCAAGCTTGCGCCCTGGACTTGCATTCCTTGAAATGCCGGTTGCTGAGCCGTGGAGAGTGCAGCTTGAGGCTCAGGCTGGGGCTGCTGCTCTAGCAGAGACGGTCCAAGCAGGTGCTCCAGTGATACAGGCTGAAAGTCAAGCAAAGCCTGTGAGCCACTAGCTGCTGGCTGCGCTCTGGATATCTCATAGTCAGCTGTGTTCTCACTCGAAAAGTCAAGTTGGGACACAGCCCTGGTCTGCAGCTGCAAGCTATGATCTGCCGGCTGTTCATTGGCTGCCTGATTATGCAAGAATGAGCTCTGACCCAGCATATGCAGCTGAGAAGGTACGGACAGGGACTGGAACTGCTGATCTTGATCGATTTGTTGCCCATCGTTTGGCTGCATTGCATAGACTGCCTGCTGCTCATTAACTGCCTGCTGCCCATTGACTGCCTGATGCTGATTGGCAGCATGCTGCCCATCATCTGCCTGCTGCCCACTGTCTGCCTCCTGCTCATTGGCTGCCTGACCAGCACTTGAGCTCACTTCTTCCATGCCTAGCTGAGGCTGCTCAGTGTCCGCCAACACATCTACCTCAGGCTTCTGACTCAGACTGTCGAGCTCATGATGCATGCTCTCAACCATTGACCCACTTGGTGCTGCTGCAACATCACCAACATCTTGGCATGTCCCACTGTTGACAGATACGGGAGTATGAACAGCATGCAAAGTTGACATGGGCCATGGTACATTGGCATCATCTGCTAAGCTGCTGCTGTGCAAGGCTGTACTAACTGAAGTGCTGTCAAAACTTCTGCCTGCTGTGACGTCCACATCGGTGCTTATGGCACTCAGCACATTGCTACTATCACTAGCAGCAGCTTCAAACAGATTCATGCCAGCTGTGTGTGCATCTGACAGACTGGCAGAGCCAGGCTGCAGCAGAGCTGCATTGTCAGACACGCCTGCCGGGGAAGCTGCTGCAGCAGCTGCACCTGCTGCTGATGCTGCAGCTGCTCTGGCCTGTTGGGAGCCGGTTGCAATGAAGTGGATGTTGGACAGAGCTCTCTGCAAAGCTGCTGCTGCTGCTGCCTTTGCACTCAATGGCTGCTGCACTGCTGCCCCAGCTTGGTCTAATGCATCTGGACAGTCAACCCACTCTGAATCAGGCCCTGGTGGCACATCTTTGTCATCCTGACTAAAAGCGGCACTGGACTCGAGACCAAGCTGGTTTGAAGAAGCCAAGAAAGGGTCTAAGGGCCCAGCTGCCACCTGTGAAGAAGAAGTGTGCAGGGGCTGTTCCTGAGAAGCTCTTAAAGAGTCACGGCTCCACAGTGCTCGTGCCTCCCATTCTGCCTGAGCACCATTCCCCATCCCCAGCTCCAGAAAGGAGTCCCTGGGAAGCATGCTCAGCCTTCTGGTAAAATCCGCTCGTGCCTCCCATTCAGATTGATTGCCATCATCTAGTAATGTATCTGCCAGGTCATCTTCACCGGTGGCAGTTTGTCCTGCTGACTGTGCGGTTGTAGCAGCTGTGTTGTGGCCTTCCATACTTGGGACATCAGCTGTGGATTGCTGCAACGAAAACTTCTGCACTTACACATGCAGTGTTGACATGTGATAGTACACAGTCGCCGCATATGACAATTGATGAGCTTGCCATGTCAATGACAAACTCAATGGGCTGAATGGACTTTGTTAGCTCATGCCATGATACACGCACTAGAAACTGAACATTACCAACACTTTATGTCATGTTATGTCATGATATGTCATGATACACTCACTAGACAAGCAGTGTGGCCAGCAGATGTGTAAGTTTGTGTGAGCCCCTTTGAACAAGAGAAGAGTACTGTCTGGACAGAGTCAGGAGCCTCTCACAGGGGCAACAGCCAAGCGATGCCATGGGATAACCATTTGCGCCCTGCGCAACTAAATAGCAGTCCCAACTGGTGACATTTGCATGCTGATTTGCTCGCACCCTAGCCTCTGATAATACCTTACCCAAGACTTGAAAACAAATCATTTGCATGATCAGCCCTGGCATGCCCATGCACGCAGAACCAGAGGCCACTCTGTGCTCACTCACATCTGCTATGTGTGGTTGACGGCTGAGTCATGCCTCACCTGATCTTGTTCCAGGACCACGCCCTTCTGCTCTTCTTCTGGCTTCCCAGCCTGCCTGGTGTCTGTTACCCCTTCATCATCTTCGACAGTGGGTGCAGAGGTGAAACGCAGCCCAGGATCACGCCAAGGCAGTGGCAGCACAGCTGCACCACTAGTGCCACTGCTGGCGGTGGCAGACACAGGGGTGGCAGCATTGTCAGCTGCTGTGTTGTCAGCTGTGGACTGCACTTTTGGCTGTGGCAGGGGGCGTGGGGCCCAGCCCTTGGAGCGAGCAAGCGCGGCCCTGCATAGACCAATGACAATGGTTGCAACAAGCGTGCATGTTTGATTCATTCATTCATGCGGATTTTGCAATGAGACATGGCAGGACAGGTTGGTGCATGAAACTTGACAGAACAGCTCTGGCCACTGCAGGCATGGTTTAAGATAGATAGGCAATCAATTACACAAGAGCTGGCAGTGCCCCAAGCATGCTTAGGCTGACAAACCTGAAACAGCGAGTGCTTGTATTTGAACTTGCATGTTTTGGTAGCTCTCAAACAAGATGGGGCATATGAGTGTTATGGGCAAAGGCAAATACCTTTCTTCAGGACTTTTCCGTGCAGCTTTGGCCTTGGGCAGTGGCCCTGCTGCTGGCTGCTCTGCCTCATCTGCCTGCTGGTCCACAGAGCTTGCCAGAGCTGCAACTCCTGTTCACAAATCAATGAATAAACAATCAAGCTGCTCAGTCTCTGAAATAGCTGTTTACCTCAGTCTGATGCAATCAAACTCATCAGCAACACATACTATCAAGAGCAGAGGCATGCGAGTCAGTATGCTGATACAGAGGTGTTGCACTGGCTGAGTCATGGAGGTTGTGATTGGGCCCATGCACCTGTGGCTAATGTCAGACATACAGGACTCTTCATGCAAACGCTTGCTGAATCTGTGTGAAGCATGAGGGTTGCTTGCTATATATGTATGATGCATGATATACAATGACTGTGTGCATGCAAGGACATGACATGTAGTCTGCCCGCAGCTTCCCTTGTGTACAAAACAATGCAAAAATGGTTCTGCAAATGGGTGTTTGAAACAACAGCATCCTGTGCTGGCGTGTCTGCCTCCTCTAGTGCTAGCCTTTCCTCAATTCTGTCACTGTCCACAGCAATATAATACTGTTATTGCAAATGTTGTGACCCTGTCTTTGCTAGCCTTTGCTCAATTCTGTGAATGTTCACAGCAATATACTACTGTTATTGCAGATGCTGTGACCCTGACCCATACCTGCTGTCAAGTCTGTGGCTTGCTGAGGAGCAGAAACTGGCTCTTGCGACCGAGCTAGGGCTTCTGCTTCTGCTGAGGTGTTGGGTAGGAACCCTAGCTCACGCAACATCTGCATCTTGGACAGGTAAGCTGCGTTTGTGGTGCTGCTGTCTTCAGCTACACCTGCATGCTTTGCACCATTGTCTGGGGCAGAGCGTCATTGTGATGAGGCTTCTGGCTTTTGCTACCTGCTGACTTTTCATTCATTTGAGGGGCAAGCAGTGCTGTGATATGAGAACAAAGCTGTGCAGGCGTCAAAACCTCAACAAGGCATCAACATTGATGTCAACCCTGATGAGTAACATTGCAGCAAGCATTGCTGGGCGTCGGCATGAATGTGAACCCTTGCCTTCAATTGTGATCATTCCTCTTTCAGTGTGTGCTGCATCATAAGGCAGAAGAACGGTGCTGCTTGAGGCTTGCCACCATTGAACAGCTACAGGCTCTGTAATGCAGCGCAGTGTGATGGAACGACCAAACAAACAGCGGTGCCTACTTGGGGCAGCAGCGACTGTGTTCTTGGCGTCGGAGGCAGACTGTGTTGCAGTGGGTGCAATGCCTGCACTGGCAGCCTGCAGCATCTCTTCTGCCCTCTGCTGCTCTTGAATGAGAATCTCCTCCGTCAAAGGCTCAGCCTGGTACCTACATACAAGCACAGCACAATGGTGGATCCCACTTAGGTTCTTGGTGGTCTTGTGCATGTGGCTGTTGTCAGCATTGCTGATGAGTTGGCGCTGCAAATGCAGCGTGCAACCTGGCATGAGTCAGAAGGTCAAAGCAACCAGACAGCACACCACAGCAGCCACGACTTGCACAAGCCCCTACATGAGCAGTGTCTGAAATATGGCCGTCGCAACAATTCAAGACCGTGCATCTACGAATGCTAATCATGGCCTGATGTAGAGCAAATTGCATACTTAAGCACGCAGGCGGTTGCCAGGGCTTGAGACCAGCCTTGTGCATCCTGCTGACTCATTCCCTTGAACTGGAACTCACGTCCGCCTGCCTGCACCCATGCACAGGCAACATGACCATCCACACATTGTCCATCATTGCTGCCAAAGCCTCATTGCTGGTGGCCGCCAGTTATGTTGTCTGCTTGTTGCATGATCGCAGCTTCAGGGGAAACAATCTGTCACTCACTACGCATCATGGCAGTCGAGTCTATCTTCCTGTAAGCTGACGCCCATGCTTGCCCTTCGTGTCTGAGCACTGTGCATTGCACAAGAGCGCAGACAAAACAAGACCTCAATATTGGGCTGGTGCAAACATGCAGCAATTGGCATACTCACAGATGTTGTTGTGATGACCTGACGCACAGGTACTGCATGTGTCTAATCAGATCATGAATCGTGCAATCCAATCTGTTCTAAGGTGAAGCACCCTTTTCAGAGTAGATGATGAGAACAGACAGGCTGGTGTGTAGCCCTACCTGCAAATGGATGGTATGCTGTATATCATCATAGTCTGAAACAGCATCTGTCAGGCAGACTGTGTTAGCTGGGAAGAAGGAGTTTCTGGTCTTCATGATGAAAAGCTTTTGAGGCACAATTACCTATGTGGACACACACATATTCTCAACAGCCAGCCAAGATACAACGTCTTGCAACTGCTGACAGATGCTTCCTGGTTAGGCACTCAAGGCTGCTTTGTTGTGTCTAAAGCAGAAAGGTACGCAAGAGATGCAGGGAAGTAACTGACGTCTGGAGCAGGTCAAGATTTCAGGTATGGATGCAGACATCAGGCAGTGAGTTATATCTGAATTGCTGCTGAGTGCAGCCGCATCTCAGCACCTAGCCCTGGGTTTTGAGTCAATACACTGCATTTTATGGAGCGGCTGCTTACTGCAAAGCGCTCAAAGTAGATCCCAGTCTTGCCTTGCTTCTTGATGTTGCCTTTTCTCAACACAGTCCTTGGAAACCTGCCGCAAAGACTTTGTTATCGATTTGGAGGAAGGAATTGACGGCAGGTGCTCTACAGGCAAAGGTGTATGGACAAGGGCCAGCAGAATACAGGTTTACAGAGAAAATGACAGCACCAGAAGGCAGATTACAGAAGCACAGGAACTTGGAGCTGACCTGATCATCGTCCAAGTCCCTGCTGAGACTTCTAACAGCGTCAACCTACAGATGTCACAAGCCGAGTGACATTGCACCAAAGGAAGCATGATGTGCAAATCGAATGAGGTCTACACAAAAGTGATATTCAGTCATTGCACACTTGTGTGCCACGCTTGAATGCATATGGCATGGCACCTCCTAGCACTGGCTCACATACAGGAAGGACATGTATCTGATATGAAAGATGCTGATCACAGCTGTAGCTGCCCTTGATGTCAAGCACCATACAACGTTCACCAGACATACACACCGGCAATGCTGACAGGTGCAGACTGACAACATGCTAATGCTGTTCATCTGGCAATGACCCCAGGCAACAGATGAGGCTGACCTGAAGACTGCCAAGTCATGAGAGGTTTGGAACTGGTAGACATGGCCTCTCTCTTCTGACAGCACCACTGTGAGAATGCTTGGATTCATCTCATCCTCCTTCATGTCAATCACATCAGAAACCTGCAGTGTGTGCATCCATCATCATCAGTCTCAGAAATGTCAACATCAAGCTGGTGCATCTGTACAATTGTATCAGCAGGCTGCCCATGGTGCAGCGCATGTTGGATGCAGTATCACTGATGTTGGCAGCAGAGTGCGTCCGAGGCATGTACATTGGCCTGTCTGACCTGGCATGTTGATCTGATGCTGTCATTGACGATGTCGTTCACATTACCGCGCTTCACATCCAGCTGGATCAGTGTCATTGCAGGGTCTCCCTCCAGCACTTTCTGCAGCAGCATCACCCAAGTCAGCGTGCACAATGCTGTCAGCTTGCTGCAAGCAGCTTGACAATGGCTGCATCTGTCGCAGAAAGGGCGCTTTCTTACCTTGGAAAACGGCCAGAGTTTGTTCTTCCTGGTCATGCTGGCATCTGAGCTTCTGGGACTTGAAGACTCGGATGCTGTCCTTCCCAAGCCTAGCGCTTTGGTGAAGCTTGATGAGATTAATGGCGACATGGCTGAGCCTACTGTCACTCCTTCACTGACACTGCAGACAGCAGTCGCCATGTACTGCATAGGCTGGCTGTGACACTCTATAGGTGCTGATGCTCTTTCGGCAGGGCAAGCGACTTTGGGGCATGAAGAGTGAGCTATTCACCCGATGTGAGCCTGACTGTTGTTTGTATACAACATGCAAACTCACCTGAAACAGAAGAAGTAGTGAGCTGTGAGCCCCTTTTTGCCAAGAACCCCCAGAACCATCTTATTTTTGCGCGGAGACTCAGCTGCTATTACTAGTCATCACAACAAGGTGGTCAAATGCTTTTTTGTATCGGCATGTCAGATCTCTTCGCAGATCACAGTTGTAATTGTCGACGCGTGCGCGGTGCAGGAGGTGCCGCGCATCGTTCCTGACCATTCTTCATCTTGCCACCTTGTGACAGCATGACTGTTCCGCAAGTATTTGCCTGACCTACCTCAGCCAGCGTTCCGACCAAAACTGAATATGAAGCGTCACGAAGGACTGAACCCTCTTGCGCAGCGCAGCCTTCCGCATGCAGTCAGGCGATGCGATGTTCCTTTGCATCGGAATCTGCTCAGAAGCCGCAGTCTTGTTCGACGCTAGGTCTCACACTGTTGTTCAGCAGCAACTGCGCAGGATCGCAAGATCGGCTTGATCACAAATCCTGGGTGCCTTGGGCGGGCAAGTCTGCTCTGAGCCTTCGTGCTTTGAGCATTTCGAAGACAATCCACAAGTAGGCACAGAGCTTTGTACTCCCAAGACAGCCAAGCTTCGTACCTTATATTGGCAACTACCCAGCCCAACCTGATCAGTCATGGCGTTTTGCGAGATGCTGTAGGCTGACAACATGGCCAGCAATGCACCTCTTCAACCAGACTTTCGAGCAGCAACATTTCAAGTGCATCATGTGTTACACGCACTTAAAAGACAGCAGATACGGGGTGCAAGGGCATCATCTTATGATGTGAATATTTGCGCCAACCGCTGTCTCTACATGAACATGTGGCTACATGCATGTTGTACATGGGCTTTCTGTGCATGCAACATGTTTCACTTGGCTGACTGTCAAAACAGCTGTGAGGTTGCTTGGCATGACACTGCTTGCAATACAGCACATCACAAGCGGTGACTGTCTTCGTCATTTTGTTCAACGCCTGTGCATTAACAACTAATTAGGGTGACAAGCAAGTAGGGACATTCGTTATGATGAAGCAACCAAAGAGTCAATGCCAAGTTGCTTTGGCAGCAACTATACTGGCGTCATCCATATGCACGCATCCTGCTGTTGAACACAACCCTGCCAAGTCTGTGAGCCTACAACAATACTAATATGCCAATGGCTGCAGAACAATACTAAAATAAGCATTTTCCCACCAGGTTCCTTGCACTTTACTGATTGGCTGTAGCAGACTTGCCAACCAGCAGATACAGCACACTGCCCTTCCAAATACCAGCAATGCACAGGACCCTTGAGAGCAGGCCAGCATACAGCTGCTTATGAACAGTATCAGACTTTCATGTGGTCATTTGGATCTTCATCCGCGCCAAATCGACCTGTAATTTGACATGCAGCATCCATGAGTGAGCTGTGAGCAGCTGCGTTTGCACTATCAATAGCCTCAATGCTGTAACAGTCATAACACAGCTACAGAGCATCCAGTCAGAGTCCTTCAGTCCAGAAGGAGTCTATGAGTGCACTAGTGCAGCTCAGTGTGCACATCTTGTGTCTCTTGTGGCTTGATAATGCTTCAGCATCAGGCAAGCTAGCTGTTGCTCCATGAACATTTGTCAATTTGTTGTCAACAGCAGCAAACAAACAATGTGCAAGACATGGAGAGCATGATCTTACCTGACAATCTTCCAGGCAGAAGTCAGTATCGTTCACTGCAGCGCACAGCCAGTTGTACCATCATGCTAGTCAACGTATGTCCTTCTGCCCATGCCTTAACACCCTACTGTATGCAGAGCACCTTCAGCCTGGAGCAAGTGTAGATGCTGCAGCATGTTCTCTGGCTGCCAAGCTCAGCAGAATTCTGGGTGAACCAACAAAGATCTCTTCACTGCCTTGATCTCAAATGCAGGCACAGGGACAACAGATCCTTGTACAAAGACCACCTGATCTGCTGGCTGAGCTTGTGCCGCAACCATCTTGCCGCCTACGGCATGCTGTGGTCGGGTGTTTTGACTGAGAAGCTCAGGCACTGGGTTGCACCTGGCTGGCTGATTGGTGCAACCTGGCAGCGGCTGAAGCACCCGAACAGCTTGTGCTGGCTCCATTGCCGTTGTTGCTGCTGATGTTGATGATGTTGTAGGCAGCACAGAGTATGTGATACCAGTGCTGGGTGGCTGAACTGAGGGCTCAGACCGCCCCAGGTTTGTGGGGAGGGTTGGTGCTCTTGTAGGAGTGGTTCGAGCAAGTGCCTTCATGAGGGTCTTGCGCCTGTCACTGCTGCCTTTCGAGCCTTTCCCAGCCTGCCCTCCATTGGCGAGCTGCCTGTCGTTAGCGGCCTGCATACTCCCTGCAGTCTGCCTTGCATCAGCCAGCTGTTTCTGGCTGGCAGAATTTTGTCCTTCTCTGGCTGCTAGACTAGCCCTTGCAATGTTGGTGACAGAAGCAACAGCACTGCTTTGTTGGACAGAAGCGACGCCAACATGAGGTAGTGAGGCACCATGAACAGCGCCTCTGCAAGCAAGCTGGCTCTTGCTACGCCCACTGCGTCTGTCAGAATGTGTGTCTGTAGCTGGGAATGCCTGTAGCTGGCCTTTGCCTGTGTCCCTGCAGCATGCTGGGCTACCGCTCCTCTTCACTGCAGACCTGCTGTTGCTTCTGACACTGAAGTGCCTGTCTGACCTGCTTCCCATGGCCACCCGATGCTCAACGTTTTCACTGGAAGCGAAAGCCTCAGGGCTGTTCTGGCACATCTGCCCTGGAATGCCATTTCTGGAGCAGCCACTGTCAGCAGCCCTTGCTTGCATCTGGCCAAATGGGCTGCTGTTCTCTGAGCACTCTGCAGGGGGGGCTGCAGGGCTTTCTTGGTCTTGCAAGCCCTCAGCCCTGGAGCCTGAAGGTTGGACTGCAACATTGTCCACCCCTGTCAAGGGCAAGGGCAAAGGCTGCTGAGCCAACTCACAAGGGCTTGCAGCCGCTGCCAGGTCAGGTAAGGAGCTGTCCAAGAAGCTGTGCAACAAGACCGACCTGCAAACACGTCCACAGTTGAAATTTACCTGATAGGGCTGCTGATCTGATTGTGGTGTGTCTGGTTCAAGCTTTCATGTGCTAGGTGACCCAAGCGGGTCAGCAGTCAAGACCTGTAACGTGCTCAGAAGATGCAGCAAAGCTGAGAGATGAGAGATGTGCTCGAGTAGCAAGCAACAACCAAGGGGTCACGCTAAAACAACAAGCGCCCAATATAGTGACTGCTGTATGATGGGCTGACAACAACGCAGCTGTTGGTCAAGCAGTTTGCAGACAGACTCTACAGATTGGTATATCGATCTAAATGGGTTTGTGTCAGAGATGTCAGCCATGCCAAGGTCCAGTAGTCAGGCCAGGAAGGACTAGTTGCACATTGTCGTTGGTTGCTAACGCTTTACACCAGCTACGAAGATCCAAGCAATTTACAATGCGTTGAGAAGGGAACAGGCTGTGCTATGACTCTCACCTGTTTGGAACATCACCCAGGTGTCCTGAGCATCCTGAAGAGCTCCCCTGTGGCTTGTTGTGGCTCATCTGAGCTTGCCTCAGGCTCATCTCTAGCCAGGGATAGAAGGCGCAAATGACCAAATGCCGAGCCCTGTGCTCATGTGCTTGCTGCTGAGCCCCCACCACCTGACACAATGTGGCCAACCTTGACTCATTGAAACAAGTTTGACCTTCAAGAGAACGCAGATAAGATGAAGGCAGCCATGCACACCATAAAGTGTTTTGCATGTACCTACAAGAAGCTCATGTGCATGTTCCACTGTCACATCTCACATTGCTTCGGTCCTGATGTGCAGAGAGTCCATTTTGTCTGATTACAGGCTTGGCTTGCGTCATGTCTTGGCGTGCAGGCAAGCGAGCGCAAACATGCGCATGAGATGCCCTTACAGACAGCAAATCAACATACTCCTCGCACCTGCAGGATCTGCTGATTGACCTCAGCCTTGAGCTCATGCTGCTGAAACAGCAGCGCCACAGCTTGACTGGTCACCATCTGCCAGGCTTTCACAGCCCTCACCAGCAGGCTGGCAGCATACTGTGTAGCAGCTTGGGCACTCTTCTGTGCCGTGCCACAGTCACTTGGCAAGCTGCCATTGCCGCTGTTTTCAAGAGGTGTCTGCTGATCATCTCTGCCAGGAGGGTCAGCTTGTCTGTGGCTGAGCATCTGCTGGTCTGAAGTGAGAGTGAGCCACCTCACACCAAGGTCCTGTGCACAGCTCTCAAGCCTGTGCCAGTTGGCAGCATCAGGATGCCAAAGCAAGTTGGCGACAGGCTGGCCAGTGCTAACTTGATCAGAAGGCACCTCATGAAGAAGGTTGCCGGCGGCGGCTTGACAGCCCTTTCTGACAGCTCTTTCAGCAGACGCCAATGCAGCCTGCTGTGAATGCGCTCTGCGGCGCGCCATGTGTATGACGACAGCATGCCAACCCTGCATTGCCTTCTGCAGGAGAGTACCATTCAGATGATGAACTGTGGCCAGAATGCAGCTGCTCAATGCTTCTGTGCGGTCGCCTGGAGTCGCATGCAAAGCCACTGCTGCCCTGCTGTTGAGCGACAGCTGACGCCAGGCATCAAGGACAGCTCCTTTCTGTTGACCCTGAAGGGCAAAAGGTGACACAGATCAGCATACTTTGCAGATCTATGAGACCACTGAGAATCCAATGCAGTGAGCGGCAACTACCAGCAGTCTCACCTGTCTGATAACAGCATGCTCTATCAGCAGGAACCTTAGCAGGCCTGCTCTTCTAGCCGTAGCAGCCCAGGCCTCCAGGCAATGTCTAAGCAGTGCTGCATCAGCTTCACGCTTGTGCAGCAGCAGCTGATACCAGCCTTGTAAGATGGCCTGCATCTTGCGCATCATGCTGGCATCCTGCAGATCATGGCTGAGGCGGTTATTGAGCATCAACAACAGACGAGTAATCACACTGCTTTGTTGCAAAGGCATCAGGGACAACAGTTATGCTTGCTGATGACGTTGGCTGACGGTCCGGTTTTGTAGATGAGGACAGACTTTTCTAAGGCTGTCAACATGACCAGAATGACCGTTTTCAAGGACATTTTAAGTGTGACTTCCCAGAATGCTATTTGCTTCATCACAAACATCACATTTCATGGACATTTATATTGGTTTACAAGTCCCTATGGGCAGAGCGCACAGCCACACACCTGAAAGGTCATCGTCACAGCCTGATGCTGCACGAGTGACATCCTCCATTGTGCCAGAGAGCGTTGCAGCACAGTGCGCCGTCCTAACGCATGAGAGAGAGCCTTTCGTTGCTGCCACAAAGACCACCTGGCCCAATGCACAAGGCATGTCCCCCTTATCCATGTACAGTGATGCTCACAAGCTACGACCTGAAAGACAACAGCCATCAACAGAGATCTCGATGCAGAAATGTCGATGCCTGTCACGGCTAGTCAGGCACAAACCCAACACTAACATGCATGCAGACAGCTGCAATAGCAGTTTGCACACAGCAACATCAGAGGTTAGGTTGCACACTGTTGAAACAAATACTTGAGATAATTTGCTGTGATAAGGAGTGGCCGTCACAAGAAATGGTAAAGATTTCAGAATCTCATGGGGCTTGGCAGTGGTACATGTGCGGCTTTTGAGTCCCATCCTGACTGCTCCTTGCTGAATTGACTGTACAGTTGACATTGCTTTCACGGTGAGGTACGCCCATGGCTGCTTCATGCTTGTTGCATGCTATGCATGCATCTATGCACATCTGACGCTGTGCTAATGCTGTTGAGCTACACTCATCCCCACACTGTCTCTCCCAAATTTGTCACCTGAGTCTTCACCCTATCTGATGCACTCTTGCAAGACTGGTGACGCAAGACTTACCCACTGCTGCTTCTTGGCGGCTGAATACTCTGCATACTTCTGCCACCCCCGGAGGCATGTGCGGGCCAGGCTGGCCCAGTGGAACATGAGAGCCAGCTCATGCATGCACTGCTGCTGCTTGGACACAGCACAACCCCTGCAGGTTGTTGCAAACTTGTATTGGCATGTTGGACAAAAAGGTGACAGTTTGCTGACCAAGGAACTGCCAGCTTGCAGTGCTCAACATCACTGCAGAAGACCCACAGTGTATTGAAAGGCTCCAGGTTTGCCATGTTTCTGCCAGGACCTGTCATGTGTTGCATGCGATGCAGTGGTAGGTCAACCTAGTCTGATCACTCCTGACCAAGCACATGACTTGTTCATCAAGTCAGCTTTGAAGCACCCAATCTCTTACACGCAGGGCTTAGCCCAAGACCTTTGGCAACTCTGTAAATGAAAGATGGCTTCAATGGTTGTCTGTGCAGATGGTGTTTCATGTATGCAGAATGGTGAAAGGATCGCAGACCTGTGGAACCCTCTGAAGAGTGTGCGAAGCCTTTGCCTGGCTGCAGCTCTCCACATGGCATACTTGGTCTTGCGCAACTGTGTGTGTTGCTGAAGGGCATGCACAGCAGTGGCAGCCAGCAGCTGGCGATGGCGAGCAGCTATAAGCAGGCCAGAGGCTTGTCTATACCACCAAAGCACCCAACCCCTTAGCGCCTTGTGCAGAAACCTGTAATCAGCATACAGATGTCACCTCATGTGTACACTTAAAGAACGCGTACTGCGATTTGTAGCATGTCTGCCCTGCTCATGAATTCAGGATGGCTTGAAAGGTTGTTCAACCTGGAGCTGCAATGGTAAAAGCTGCATTGTGCAGACAGCATGGATGCTTGCACAGCATCAGTCATGTCTTGACCATGGAGCTTGCCAGCACATTTACACAGACATGTCACATAAGTTGTGTGGCATCTAGTGCAGCCACCAGTAGCACCATTGATGTTGTTTTTGGCACAACGTCCATACCTACGCTCATAGTGGCTCAAGGCTGTGCAAAGCAGCAGGGGCTTCTTTTGCTGCCAAACTACAGCCTGCTTCCAGCTGGCGAGGGCAACAATCTTCAGTTGAACACGTCTGCAGGCACGCAGATGCCAAGCCTGCATCAGTTGCTGCAAGTACACCCTCTGCACTGTCTGCCTCAAACGCCTCCTGCTAGCTGCTTGTGCAGCAGTCAAGCTGCACCAAGCAGGGACTATGGCATGAAGCGTGCGCAACCCCCACCTATCTTGCAGGAGCTGAACCTGTAAAGAGCATGGCCAGCCATTTGTGTACATCCAAACGCTTCTAGTGAAAGATTATGTGACTGAACCAGGTTACCACGTATTCATGTATGTAAAACAGCAGTATGGAGAGGCAAGACCAAATTGTGATACTGACAGCTGCTTTCATCAGCCAGCAGAGCTTCTGAGCAGACTAACAGCAGTGTGCAATAGAAGCTAAACTGGACAAGCAGCATTATCTGGTGATCAGCATAGTACTCGCCATCAAACACCGTTCCTCTACACAACAGATCTGCAGGTCTGATCTACCCACTCAGAGGCAATCATAAAAGTTGGTCTTTATGGTTTGTTGTCAGGTTCTGATATAAATGTTTTCTCGAGGGTCAAGCATGTGCAGCCTTGCATGTATCGCTGTCGACTTGGGCCAGAGGTACGTCCTAGAGAACAGGAAAGACTACGCCTTTAGGCGTCAAGTTAATGAGAAGCCAATTATTGTACCGGGCTGTGCACTGAGGTGCGTCCTGCTTTACCTTGTAGGCTTGCTGTCTGGCCAGCTGCTGTTTGCTTCTGACCCTGGGCAGCCATTCTGAATGCCAGCGGTGCAGGGCATGCTGGGTCAGGTGCCTGCGCCGCAATGCTGCAGCGGCAACCTGTTGGCAGCGCTTGAAGACACACCACTGCTGCCAAGCCTGGAAAGCATGCTGTGCTCTGTGAATGTGACATCGGGCTCTGCAAAAAAATCTAATGTTGCAAATACTGTCCAGAAGATTGTCACTGTGTATAATAGTGCATACTATGGACAACAGGATATGCTGTACCATGCGTTCTCTGCCAGACTTTTGATACTTTGCTTGCTGCAAAGACAATATGACTTGAGTTAGAGCGTGGCATGATGTGAGCTCTGCATCAACCTGACCTGCTTCTCAGATCTGGATTATGTGCATGTTTTGCTTTTGTGATTATCAGCAAGCTTCATCGATACATAGTCTGGCGGGCCTTTTCACCACTCACAGCAGCTCATATGCACATGTGCTCTCATGCAAACAGTAGTCATTTGCAGGAAATGTATTGACCTGAATGCATTGGCACGATGTCGCAGTTGGCATCTGGCCTTCCAACCCCTCAAAGCAGCAGTCAATACAGCTCTCTCAGGCTCAGCTAGAGACTGAATGATGAAGGAGGACTGGGCGGTGGCCACTTCTGAGGCCTGACGCCAGGCCCTAAAGCTCAACCTTACAGCTTGCAGTGTATGCGCCTTTCTCATGTGGTCTGCCAGCATGTGGGCACGCTTGCTTTCCAAGGCTGCTGTGCGATGCCAACCATGCAGAGCTGCTCTACAGTGCCTCAACAGCAGCTCCTGCAGCAAGACGGTGAAGTAAGGATGCATGTGATGGGGATCATGCAAGAGCTGCATTGCAACTGAAAAGCCAGTCACACAGCTTGATAGTTGATCACATAGTCATCATCATGATACACAAGCAGGCTGAACTACCACACGCACAGAGTCCCAACCAAAACAGATGCGCGTTGTGTTTGCAAAGTCTCCAAGGTGAGTGGTTGCCATGGCGTGAAAGGTCCAAAACAAGACAGCTATTGTTGATGGCCTGCAATGGACACCAAGCAAACTTCATGCGTACGGTTGGCAGCGCTTGCAACCATAGCCCACACCTGCTCAATGCAGCGCCATTTGATCTTGGACTTGATGGCTTGATGCCAACCGTGCAGCACTAGCCTCAGCCATTTCCTGGAGACTGTGCGGCTGCAGAAGTCTCCAATGATCTGCCAGTCTGAAGCAGGCTCAGTAGCCACTCTTGCTACTGCAGCTGCAGCCGGTTGGTACCCAGACATAGCTGTGCTGTTCTTCTGGCTGGTACTATGGCTTGAAGGGCTTTCAATAAGGTGCTGTAACATTTGCAGAGTGGACACAGGGCTCTGAGTGGCAGCAGAGCTCTGTAAGCCGGTGACTTGCCTAGGTTCCCTTGACGTAGCAACGTTGACAGACGCGGCTGTGTTAAGCGAGCGCTGAGAGTCATCGCAACCTGATGCATCGCTGTTGTCCAGGGCGGTGTAAGGATCCGCTAACGCCAATTGGGTCAACAAAGACACTGCACCTGTGCTGGTTGTTAAGGTCATCCTGCGATGCGAGAGGCTGAAACCCGTCGGGCAACAGACCTACGGCTAGTCATGGATCGCGAAGCGGTGGCCTACGGCGACATGTTGCATGCAGTATATTGGTCATGAATCGGCGTCGGAGTCCGCAGGACCACAGGATTGGTAGATCAACATGCTGTTTAGGTCTGCTGCACAGTATCAGAGCAGCTCCTGGTCTTTCGTACCACGCTAGGCGTCCCGAGTCGTATAGCGCTCCGCAGGTGTGGTCATGCTCAGACACTTACCCACAATGTGGGTCTCAACGTTCTCCCCTCAATCAGAGTTGCAAAAGCAGCTGACAGCCAGGCTGACAGCTTTCAAATTTATGGTTTCACATTTCGCCAATGAAATCTCCAAACCCTGGCTATGCCCGTTCAGATCGTAATCTGTAATTTGCTAGCATGCTGAGAGCGCACAATCAACAACAGTGGGCTCAGTAATCAACTAGTGACGAGTGCTCCTACAGCAATTGACTACAACAACCACAGATGTCATCAGTGCATCTCCTCAGAGCAGGTTTTGGCTCGAGCTATAGCCGGCTCAGCAATCTCATTTCATTTTGGCTGACAGAAATGCGCCGAGACAGAAGTGCGCCGAGACAGAAGTGCGCCGAGAAGCCAATGGCTTCAAGCCATGTGAAGTAGATGCAGCCTGCTCAGCACAATGACACATTGCTCATGCTGAACATGCATGCCGTGCCATATGTACATGGTGCTTGCAATCGATTGCAAGCTTATGAGCTCTGTTCAAAAAAGACAATCAGTACTGTTGCAGGAATGCAAGCAATGCCTATTCAGCAGCATGCTGATTGCAATCGATTGAGCTGTTTGCACAATGGTGCTGAAGTCAACAAGATTGCCAGCCAAGTGTTCGCACGTGTTTATGGCCATGTGGCTGATCCTTACGTTCAAACCCTGCTCAGACAGAAAAGCACTTGAAGTTAGCAGAACGCGGAAGCACATGAAGCTAACACATCTCCACTTGTGGCGGAAGTAAAAACATACAGTGCACTTGTACGCTAGGAGAGTTGCGCCGTGTGTTGGCTTGCTCGTGGCCGTTCGCACGGCCGGACACCTCTGTGCTGCTATTCCAGATGAACACATATGTGCTGCAAGCAGTGGCCGCAGGTGGACAATGCCTCTTAGGCTCATGACCCACGCCATTGCAAGCAGCAGTCTCGCTTGCATGAGTTCCAGGTTTCGTGGTCACCTTGATGCAGCAACTGGCTGCACTTGTTGCAGGTCTTGGCTTCACATGTGTGGAGCGTCTACTGACTATGGGCCCTGCTGGAAGGTATTTGGAAGCAACTTTCAAGGCAAACAAAGATCTTCCTGCTAGACAAATCCGCCCTGCAGTACATCAGGCTGCCACCAACCTGGTTGGCTTGCTGCATGTTTTGATCGTGGTAGGTCATCTGCCGTCTGCGTGTTCTGCCCACAAACATGGCACACCTGTCACATATGATTCCTCCCTGACACTGTCTGGATCTAGTAGTTTGCTTACCTGTATGCATAGGGAGAGATGGTGGGCAACACCTAAACACATGTCAGATCAATTGTGGTGGCGTCCTTTGCAGGTGCCGCTGGCAGTCTCAGTTCTGTTAGACCCCAGAATGATCAAAGACAGATTGTATGGTACCACACCAACATCCACGACCATGCTGGCTGTGGCCTCGGGCTACTTTGTACATGACCTCGTCATATGTGCCATCCAGCTGCAAACCTGGGGGCCAGCATATCTGTTCCATGCTTTGTTCTGCAGCTTGCTGTACTGTTACGGCTTCTTTAGCCAGGTGCTTCACTATTACGGTAAGCATCACACTGCAGCATGCATCTGACAAATGCACCTTTGAGACACAGGTGTGTTGCATGAAGTCAACAGCCAAATTGGTGGCGACCAGCAGAGTACAGTCAGTCTGTGCAAAGCAAATGGATGCCAAGCCACAAGCAGTGCATGCCTGCACCAAACAGATGATTGACCTCAAACTGCTGTATGCATCTGACAAGTGCCAATATGAATGGTGCAGGAGCCATGTTTCTGCTTTGGGAGCTGTCAACACCTTTTGTATATGCTCGCTGGTTTCTGCACAAAGCTGGTATGTCACGTACAACAGCATACAAGATCAATGGGGTCCTCATGGTGCTGGTCTTCTTCCTCTGCAGAAATGTTGCTGGCTTAGGTAAGAAAGTTAGTCCTTCACAGCATTGCAAGCCTTTTGCGTGTACCTTTTGATGTCCATGTCTGCAATGTTCAACTGTCTGACAGACTGGGGGTAGACTTTGTACTGCTCAAATGATGCACTCGCCTATCTCCCTGTGGCTATGTGAGCAGTCCCTTGTCACAAATCTCCTCAGATGTCAGTCTCTGGCTTTTTTTTGATCTTTCTCAGTCATATGCTTAGATGTCCAACATGTGCAAGGGATATGGGAGGTTCTCAGCATTTTGCAATGCTGAGACAGGTTCCTCACCCTGCATGTCAGGCAAGCGGTACCAAAACAGTGTTGATGTTGCAGTGTGCTCAGTAGACTTCTTCAGAGAGACCTCGCCAGAGCTGCGGCATCCAACTCCTGGAGGTCTCTCGCCAGCTGCAATTTGGCTGTACAGAGGGCTGAACTTGCCTCTCAATGCACTGAACGCTTTTTGGTTCTATAAGATGCTGACTGGGGCGTTGAAGGTGCTCAAGCAAGCACCTTCCAACAGTCACAAGGCGGATGGTCACAAGAGGAGCTGATGCTTCAAGACCCTCTTGATGCTGTCCAAGATGCGCCTCATGTATATCATTAATTTAATTGCCTTGAGATTGCTTCAGCCAGCAAGAGCTGTGCTTCTACACATGTACAGTATTTGCATGTGGAGGGTTTCAGGTGTAATGGCCTTAAAACGAGTTTGCAATCAGCAGTGCTGCATGTGTGCATCTAGATCTGCAGGCATGACCTCTTTCAGTTGGACCTGATTAGTTGGAGTCACTGCTTCCAATCGCAATTGAAACACGCTCTTGATCAGTTGTCATGAACTTGAATATTACCCAGGCATAAGCGTGTCTCTTATGGCATCATCTCTGTCATGGTCAGTGTATGCATCAAGCTAGGACCGAGGTTTCTGTATACATGTAGCTGTGGCTACTGGCTGTGTCTTTGCATTCAGGCCACAGCAAGAATACGCGTACTTACATCAGACCCGTTGCACACTGCCTGGTCAGGAATCTACAGCATAAGACTACAAGACACAAAGAGTCCCTAGCCTGCACATTGCCCTTTGAGTATCGAGGTTTGTGGCTCAGAAGCAAAGCAAGGTTGGATGAAGAAGAACGACGCTGTTTTTGATAGCTTTTTGGCTTCAAACGTCCACCTAGGCTCGACCTATACCCCAGGAGGGTAAGCTATTGTGCGTGCGCTGCCCATGTGAAGTGCATTTTCTTCACATAACCAAGATTCCGTATTGATCAGCAACACAGAGGAAAGTTTTGCTTGTTTTGATCTCGTCTGTTTAGGCACATGGCGTTTACCTGCCAGTGTCACCCTGTGTCAACGGAGCTACACTCTCGCACACCTAGCTTTTGCTTCTTACGACCAAACAGTTCTGCGAATCCTTGCCATACTTCTCATCACCCGCCTCAGACCTGCGCTTACGTTCTTGCTGGTAGACATGCCCCTCAAGCTTTCGGATCAGGACCACAGCGGTCCCTCAGACCGCCTGCGCGGTCAAGGTCTTGTCAAATCAGAGCAAGCAGTGGCGATAGTCCTCAAGAATCCTCCCAAACAGCTATGAGTCCTCAAGAGGCATATGAGTTGCTAGGTGTTGAGGAGAATACAAAATTTGAGCAGATCATGAGTATCAAGAATAAGCTTGTAAGCAAGGCTGGAAACGATGCTGGCCGAAAAAGTCAGGTATGCAGTAACCTAGCACTGTTGCTTTGCTCCACAAGCAGCAGTCAAATGCCTTGACAGTCATGTCATACCTTGCAGCTGGAGACTGCTTATGACACGCTCCTCATGCAAGCTATGCAAAAGCGCATTGCGGGCGAAGTAGCAGGTCAGAGTGTCAGATTTGCTGATGTGCCCAAACGGAGGCCAGCTGGACAGGTACATGCTTGCCCATGCATTGTGTCAGCTCATTGACAGCTTCACAAAGGTATACTGACTTCATTGTTACTCAGGTTGCAAAGCAAGCAATACAAAAGCTCCCTGGGGGTTTGACAATCAGCAAGCTTTCAAGGGATGACTCACTGAAACAAGGTGGAGCTTTTGCTGCCTTGGCAGCATGGGCTCTCATACAGGCAGGTGCCTGCTTCAGTGGTCAATGTCGCCTATCTATCAGCTGGCAGCCAGAATTATCGCACACTGCCTTGACTCTGGCTGTCAGATGCTGCAGAGCAATGACATAACCAAATGTGTGCTTCCCTCCTGAAGAGAGCAGGATTCAGAGGCGTGTGTGCACAAATGTCTTGATTAACCAACCATTACTTGCAGGGCTTGACTGATCCTCCAGGGGTTGCACAGGCAGACGTGCCTGGTTTGCAGCTAGCTCTTGCTGTCATCATATCACTGTACATCTTTAGAGACAAGAAGCGCCTGGGCTTAGGTCAGCTCTCTGCCCTTTTATCCCCCTGCTCTGTGTCTAAGTACCGAGCATGCTTTGTGGCCATTGTGCAACTCATTGAGGCACAACTCATGCTGTTGCATCCAGAGCAGCAATGCCCATTGCCAGCCGTATCGTTCTCTTCATAGCTCTATTGCTCTCTCGCTCTCTTGCATAGCTCTCTTGCTCTCTTGCACAGCTCTCTCGCTCTCTTGCACACCCAGGATGTCTGTGTTTCTAAAGCCAACATTGACTGCAGCGCGAGCTGGAGGAATAACAGCTGCAGGCCTCATTGCTGGAGCTGCCATTGGCAGCGCAGCACAAAGTTGGCTCAGAGTCGACATAGTACCTATAGGGGTCAGTTTTACTACAGCACTCATGCACACATTGCTGCACAGCCTGCAAGATTTGCCTGCACTGCTGGAAACTTGCTATTGCGCTTTGCCTGATGTTGTCAAGTGTATGCAGCCAATCCTATTGTTACTCATGCTTATTGACCTGGCTATGATAGGCTCCTGATGTGAGCATGGACCATGCAGGGTTTCAGCTCGCCTGGGATATTTGTCGGTGAATTTGCACTGACTGGACTGTGGGCAGCTGCAGCTTTTCTTGCCTGAAGCACCACAGTTGAAGGCTTTTGTACATTATAAGTCCTGCGCAGCCCTGTTACACTGCATTTTCTGCTAGGCAGCACCAGAAGGCATGTATATTGTAGTACCACCAAAGATCGTAGATGTGCGTATAATGTGTGGTCCATGCCCAAAGTTACTTTTCAGATGCGGTTGCAAAGTTCAAGTATTACAGGTAGCAAAATTTGATGATACTTGATGACATTAAGCTGTGCTGTCAAACTATGCTGTAAGGCTGAGTGACATTGAGATATTGTCTCCACTATCCGTAAGAGTCTATAAATCCGGAAGCCTTGAATCAAAGACTGGATCAAGCTGCGTACTATACAAGAAACCAGTGAGCTTCTGGACAAAAACACACAGTCTGCTGTCAGTGATCTGGACAAAAACAGACAGTCTGGCGTCAATCATCTGTACATGGGGCCAGTCATGGCTGCTCTGAATAGGCGCAGTCACCAACATTGCTATACCAGTAACTTCTGACTGGTCAAGGCTGCCAGCTGCTGTGATGTCAGTGGTGTTTGCTTTACTTGTTCAGGTAGAACTGCAGTTGATCGTAGCCAAACCACAGGCCATCCAGGAGAAGAACAAGTGCCGCCTGCACCACACACATAAGACATCAGCACATAAGAACCAAACTGCCCAATTGCTGCCATGAAAGCAGCGAGCACACAGCTCCATATCCCAGAAAGGTGTGACGTGATGTGGTACTTGCCTCACTGCATACATGTCTTGACTGACAGTCAGTCTGCAAGGATTCTGCACACGTGTTGAAGATGATGCAGACACAGTACAAGACATGACACACAAGATGTAGCATTGCACGTACCAGCTTCAGCACATTCTGGAACCCCCCAATGAATCCTTCTGTCTGGCTGTTCTGCCGCTGTGCGTCTGTCCAGCCCAAGAACTCAGACAAGCCTCCAATGCCGCCATAGCGCAGGTCAGGAGCGCCCACAACTGGCAGGTCCTCCTTGCGTGCAGCGTCAAAGCCACCATTGATCCAGGCAATGTCACCATACCCAGCTCTGGACAGCTGCTCACATGCAGCCAAAGATCTGCAGGGCAGTGGGCCAGTGTACAATGATGCAAGGTTGATCTGACATGCATGGCTGAAGAGCGACATAACAATCCTTGTTCATCAGGGGCGTCACAACAACAGTTGGGAGGCGACACGCATGTGCTGCTCCGCACACACGTGTGCACTGGCTGCAATGCGCTTGCTGCATTCTTGTTGTGTGTGAATATGCTAGCAATCTTTTGTTGCCAGATGTTGTAACATCACATCTCGCTCTATTCAAAGCCACAGGAGAGGCCAGTTGTGCAACCTTAGATGGCTGAGCTCACAGAGCTCACTGCTGCTGCAGAAAGCGTAAACTGCAATGGGGCACTGTCAATGAGCACATCGATATGTCACGACCAGTGCACTACCATTGCCGCTGTATGAACTATGCTCTTGCTTTCTGACCAAGCACAGAGAGTGATGCCTTCTGACTAAGCACAGAGTGTAATCAGCGGATGCCGGGTACACTGTGTGACACAGTGCAGCTTCATGAGCAGCAGACCATCCTACATGGTGGCAACGCAGCTGCCAGTGCATGCATGGCGCAGCAGTATCACCTGAGCCCTTTCTGACAGGCCACAATGACCTTAGCTCCATCTACGGGGATCTGCTGCCGAACATTCTTCAGGAACTTGGGGTTGGGCTTCATGTGGCCACCCCCCAACCACCAGCCCCCCATACCCAGGGCTGTAGCTTGCTTCACTAGTGCACCAAAACTCAAGTCCTCCTCGTCTACAAAGACTGGCACACTCACACCGCCATCAACAGACGCCTGCAAGCCACAACTTCCATTTTGATTCTTATGGTCGAACCTGATCCAGCCAGAACTAGATGGAAGCCACAAGATTGAAACCGACTAGTTGCTTGATTTGATTGGTTGATCAATTGTGCCTATCCCAGCCAGAGTCAGCTGCAAGGCACAAGATGATACTGAGCTCTGCATGGAAGTCTGTTACATCAGAGTTGGCAAAGGAGGGACTGTAATAGATTGCAGCCACTGAGACGCAGCCATTTTCCTGTGAAATGCAGCAACATGCTGCAGCTTGCCGCTGAGGCTTGTGGGCGATGCATGCATGCAAGCTAGGTCGAATGATTGAGCAGGTGCATATCAAGCAGCATGATGACCAGCACAGCAAGCAGCAATGGTCATGGTATGTCTGTAGGCTGAGCATGTATTGGTATGCTAAACATGCCGACAAGATGCTCAAGCATACAATGCTGCTGCTTTCCTGTGGCACACGATGCACAGCATTTTTAGTTTGGAGAGACACAGCATCAGAACCAAAGCAGGCAGCAAACAAATGCTTCATGATCTGTATGCTGCACCTTTTTGTGCTCTGACTGAGGTCGTACATCCAGGAGCGTCCATCCTTCCTGCAAACACAATCTATCATAAACTGCACTTTGAGGTAATCAGGAGACTGCTGGGTTCTTGTTGCAGTGCCTTCCTGTGACTGGAATGGACAGAGCCAGGGGAGCACATTTCCAGGAAGCAAGTCTCAGAAATGCGTTCAGCCCTGGGCTTTATTTGCTATGTCGTCAGGCTGTGACGTGGCAAATTGCAACCTTCAGCCTCAACAGCCATGACACTGAATGAGGTTTAACGCTTTACCGAACACTTTATTTGTCGGATGACAGGTGATCCTTACAACAGCATACATGCAGGCAGCTCCGTGGGTGGCAAACATGACTATTACACGTGATTGATAAGACTCCACAGCAAAACTTACTTTCAGCATTTGCCCAGCAGCTGCACATGTCACATTCTTCACCCTGCCTTCTCTGATCTGCAGCAGCATGCATCAGTGGTGGTGCATACGTAAGTGGTGGGTACAGCTTGCAGGGGCAGCAACAAAGGATGTATCAGCTGGATCTTGGCCACATTGACAGCCCAAATAGATCTAGCTGGATGCATGTGAAGGACATACCTGGCTTTCCCATCGCTTTTCTGCTGCCTCCATAGCTTGAGCTGAGTTTGGAGACTTAGACTGCTGCTGTTTGTCAGTGCCAGCGGCCACAGCTCTTACTTTGCAGGGTCTTTGTGCCTGACGTGGAGCCAGGTAACATCTTGATGCTGCAGAACGAAAGATGGATGTCCACAAGCTGAGTGACAGGCAGGGCTGCAAGCGACAATAGGCCGATCAGGCCCTTCGCTCACCAGTCGGTTGAGGAACGATTCGCTGTGCACCTCGGTGTAAGCATGTTTGCTTTGATGCGATGCTCTCCATCTTGACTTGTCGCTTGCTTTGGGGTTAGGAGGAGGTATGCAAACGTCGCCAGCACAATGTTCGCTTGCTCAAGAGATTTGGTGTCACCTGGATCCTAAATGTGCATCGGATATTGCGATTTTTGAACATGGGAATACTGTAACATTTGCATGCTTTTTGGTTGAAAACCATGCAGCATATGTGCCTTGACAATCGACACTAGCGCAAAATGTACCTACCAGAACCAAAAAGCTGTGTATCTCACCTGAGCAGCTTTGTATGCTGATCAAACTGGCATGCACTGTGTTGATCACGATCGTTTTGAAGTTTGGCATGCATATGCAATGGTAAGCTTGATGCTAAGGGTTCATGGGTATTTTGCTGTGCAAATCTGCGCTAGAGTGCAGCAGCATGAAGGGAAGTAAGGCATGACTAGGCCCGTATGCGTACGTCAGACTTATGTCACCTTCAGACTGCACAGTCCGATGCATCAAACTCCCTATCCTGCTAGTAGCTTGCCTTGCAGAACTTAATGGCATACCGCACAAGCGCTGATATGGGGTAGACAGTGCATACTCTGATCACAGTTGCAGATGTAGACACTGTATGCCATACACTATGATGACGCAGAGGAACACTGCAAAGCAGACCAGATAAATCAGGCATATGGTATGCCATCTTGAGCATTATTTGAGTCTGCTGCTTGCTGCCATCCCTTTCAACCACATCTGTCACGCAGACAATGCTGCGGCAGCTGCGTTTGTTTCTGACATCTGTGTGAGCTGCTGGCACGTGCATATTCCCTTGTTGCTGTTGCTGCGACGCCATGCAGGTGTAAAATTGAGCTGTTGTGCTTCATACATTGACTGCTAGACATGACTGCTGCGACTCTCACTGACTCTCTACTTCAGTAACGATCTTGCAAGCTGCTCCTTGGCAGTGGCAAGGAACGATTGGATGTTGACCTGCGTTACAGGTGGGCATGTCAGCAATGCAATAATTGAACCAATATTTGGACCTCCAGTTCAACACAAATTTGAACTCAGCGTAAACTGGCATATAATATTATATACAGTACATAGTAATATATAGTACCAATATAGGATAAGCTGTGCAGACTCACCTCTGTCACACGGTCTGTCAAAGGGATGTCTGACTCTGCTCCGCGCATAGACACTCTGCTGGCAATGGTTGCAGGATCTGTCTCAAGTATCAAGCTGTTACAGAAAGCAGACCATTTAGTGTCAAATGTTCCCAGTAAGAAACGGTGCAGAACTGCTGTCACGAACCACTCACCCCTTGTCAATAATCTCATCCATTGCCAGCAACACTAGATCAAGATTTTCGAGAACAGTCTTTTTCTCTACAGCACTCCTGCATTGCATAAGCTAGAAGAACTGACGGACTGAAATAAGATGGTAACATGGATGCACAAAAAACCTTATGCATTCACCAAAAAAGTAAAACTTGAGACAGCCTTGCACCTGAGGAGCAATGTAACAGACTCATAGAATGCTACAAGGACTGTGTGAAGTATTAGCTCATTCTCATCTTGAGACCCAGTGACATAGAACATCAGGTCCCCTATGAACTTGTAGCAGACCACTACTTCATCAAACATGGTCACCTCAGCTGCAACAGGAACCAAGTCCATTGAGTGCACGAAACACACTCTGCCATAGAGAACACAGAGCATTCTGGGCATACCTTCCCCTCGAGCGTTGGTTCTGCTGGTTTTGGAGAACACGGATTTTTCATAATTTGATTGCTGTGCAATAGTTGCCCTGCACGAAACTAGTTGTACAGCAAGACGAGTTGCCGTTTGCCTGACACAGGGTCGTTCAAGGACCCACCACTGTTGATCGAAGTATTTGACAGCTATCCTTTTCCCCTCTGAGTCCAGCAAAAGCATGTTCTGAATAACGGGCATGGTCGGATCGACCTCCATGGCCGTGTGCTGCTTGACACAGTCACGCTAATGTCAGTGCGGCGCGTTGTAAGCTTTGGCACTTCTGCTCAGTGCTTGTGTCGCGGTTGACTTGCAGCCAAGACTTGGGCTCGCTGACACCCCGGTTCGATCCTCGTGTTGATGATCCAGTCGACGTACCTGACTTCAGCCGGGCTGCAAGAATGAAATTTCTCCAATTTTTTCCTGCTCAACGCAATCAGGCTTGCTACAAGACGAAGCAGCTTCGTACACAAGAGAAGCAGAAGAGCAGACAACCGAGCTCTGACGCTGCTGTTCCGGACTCACAAAGGTCAAGCATAGTCATTGTATAGCTCTCTAATTTGCCGCGACACGTATCTGCTTCTGCCGAGTATCACCAGCTTTGACAGCGTGACATCAAGCCACAGCTATACCCAAGCCCTGTCACACCTTTGCGAGTTTTCGGAGCATGACCGTGCCCGAGGGCGCCTTCAACTTTGACCTGTGCAAACGAAATTCGTATCTAGAAGGAAGAGGCATCAAGGCTCCTGGGTTTACGAAAACTGGTACAACGATCGCTGGTATCATCTTCAAGGTGCGTTGATCACCGCCTCTGCGGCAACGTGGTGGTCTGCAGCGCCAGCAAGATCATGCGCATGATGTAGGATGGCGTTGTCTTGGGCGCAGATACTAGATCTACGGCAGGCTCAACAGTAGCTGACAAGAACTGTGAAAAGATACACTACATCGCACCAAACATATACTGTTGTGGTGCTGGTACTGCAGCAGACACAGAGAATGTCACAGGTCCAGTGTTATTCGCAGAACTTCATTGTCCGGACCGCTGTTAGTGTGCTATGTTTCATCTGCTAAGACTAGATATCTGCAGGGATGATAGCTTCACACTTGGAGCTGCATCGCTACGGCACAGGGAGGGGATCCCGAGTCGTGACAGCACTGACACTGCTGAAGTCACATTTGTTCAAGTATCAGGGTCATGTCAGCGCTGCTCTGGTGCTTGGTGGCGTCGACCTGAATGGACCTCACTTGTTCACTGTAAGCACCCTAGCTAGCGCATCATCATGTTTTGCTGCTGATCTCAACTGGCATGTCATCTGTCCCCAATGTACTGCTTATGAATTGGCTGCCCCTACGTAGGTGTATCCACATGGCTCAACAGATAGTTTGCCATACTGCACAATGGGTTCTGGTTCCCTTAATGCCATGGCTGTATTTGAGGCTAGTTACAAGGAGGACATGACGCAACAGGAAGCAGAGGCATTAGTAGCGCGAGCAATCAGATCAGGTACATCACTCTGTTCAATCAAAGGCTTGCAGCACCACTCAGTAATGTGATTGCCAAGTCTCAGGTACAGCATAAAGTGTTGTACTGATCTGACCAGCAGTTCTGCTGTCAGCATTTCACAGATTAGCAGGGTTACTTTGCCTATTTGACTACAGCTTTTGATGCACCAGGCACTCCTGACGACATCATGCTGCACTGCAGGCATCTACAATGATCTGGGCTCTGGGTCCAATGTAGATTTGTGCATCATTACCAAGGGCAAGGTGGACTACAAGCGCAACGTGGAGCTACTGATGGGCAAGACGTTTTCGCGCCAGAAGCCTGTCAGATATGCTCCAGGCACTGCACGTAAGGCTGTATCTCCTGGCTGCCTATCTCTGCCATGTCCATCTAACACCTCTGATTGACATACTTGTGATATCAGTCATATGTTCAAGCCTGCATCAGCATTCAGGTTGTGTCTCAAACACATTTTCCATTACCGTGAGCTCTCATGTCTCACAAATGACTACTGTCATGCAGCTGTGGCCCGAGAGAAGCTGGTGACATTGAAGGATGTGGCGGTACTGCCTGGTGATCTTACTGAGGAGGCAATGGATACCAGTTGATATTGATGTATTCCTGGCATTGACCACTTGCAGCACTGAAAGCTCATACCCGGTACAAGGCGTGATGGATTGGTCTTAATGTCGACAAAAACATTGATTTAAAGTGTCTACCAATTGGTACCAATCGCTTGCAAGCACACAATGTCATATGGTATTATAATGCCTTACAGTCATATTCTCAACTCACCAGTATTGCAGCTGAACGCCGGTCGTATAAATGAATCTGAATCTTGCATAAATTCTTTCACCGGAGCACCGGATAACCAGCAGTGAAAAATAACTAGCGCATGGCCAGCCATCGGCGCGATACGTTATATTCATCCGTGTAAACTTGTTGTCAATTGTTGTGGCTGAAAGCTTTGACCGGTCTGAGTTCCCTGAGCAGTGATCAACTCGTGTTACACTCAACTGGCTTAACAAGGGTCCCGCACCCTCTGCATGCATGCATCTGTGATGGAGGGCCTGAATGCAACCGCTTTATTAGTGCGGCAGCGTACCCATCTGTCAGCAAGCAGTAGCAGCCGCGAATCTGGCTTGAGAAACACATTCGGCAGTAGACCTAAGAGAGGTTCTGCACGAACTTGCAGTCAAAAGCACGAGCAGCAACCTGAGAACGGCAATGAGCGCATCAAACAGAAATTTGAGAAATACCCTGATGGCCCTACCCGTATGGACACCCCTATTGAGGCCTACAGACGTGATGTAATCCCTGGGAGAGTTTATGAGAGTGTATCGCTGGACTCGGAGGATGAGATACGAGGGTATGCATGCTGCGTTACAGTTTTTGTCGCCAGTTGCTTTTGCTGCTGTGGCTTTCAGGTTTCTCCCTGTAATTCAGACTTGTGTTTGCAAGACTGACCAAAGTGTGACTGTGCAGACCCAGAAGTTGGCCTGCCAAGGCTGACCTGTACCTTGTACGCACTGACGGAATGAGCTGTGCAAGGGAAACAGTTCGAGGTGTGATGTCTGGCCTACCTTGCTGTCCTGCTGCTGTCAGCCACTGTAGCTTACCTTGCAGCACTCAGTCACACATCACCATTGACTCAGCATCGCAATGCTGCTGCAGCATCCGGCTGCCTGTCTTTTTCCTGCCCCAGCACTCAACAGCATCTTCTTGTATGGAAGACAAAGCCATCTTGGTGGGTCTCCTATGTCAGCTCAACTTGAGCAGTCACTGCTGGTGATTGCAACCCCTGCCTAACATAGCATTGAAGTTGCGCTGCAGCAACCGATTCTATGATCCAGCGTTCAATACAATGGGACACAGAGGTTTGTGTGTTTGCAGTGTGATGGTGTTAAAAAAGTTGGGGGATGGGTTGACAGAGGAGTTTCATAAGGTTGTAGAGTACCTGGGTATTGAGCAGTCCATGCAAGTGGTTGTTGAGCCACACGAACATGAGAAAATGGTGTGGCCATCGTTTTGCTGATCATGTGGCTGGATTGAATAAGTGCCTTTGTTGTGATCAGCAACACCTGCCTACACGGCTTCTTCTGCAAATTTCAGCGTGCGTTTTTCTCAACCAATTCAATTCAGCCACAATTGGCTCATTTCTGAACCATAGCTCAACATACAACATCACGGGTCTACAGCCTTCAGGGCCAGCTGCATATGGGGGACTGGCACATGTCAGCATGCTCCTACAAATGTGAGGAATGAAAACTATTGCTGCTGCGTGCAGGCTCATAAGGAATGGGACTTTGTTGACACCTTCACAGAGGCAGAGCAAGAAAGGTGCTGTCCCAACCCATTTACTACTGTCTTCAAAATGTAAAGGCTTGCCATACATGGTAGCTGTTTGGATGAAATGCCAAGTTCAGCCATATGAATCAGTGCATCATATGCAGCTGTGATCATCAAGTTTAATGTGCATGTGCATGCTAGCAAGCAAGTCTCGATTTGAATCGGCAGACAATCTGAGTCTCTAATGTGTTGCAGGCTGCATATGTACATTGATTTTGTTGTGTGTGTGGGCGGAGATGGAGTCATATTGCATGCATCTTATTTATTTAAAAGGGCCATACCGCCAGTAAGCAATCTCTTTCTCAATGCAATTGCAATCTTGAGTTGCACCAAGTGTGTGTAGTGCTAACGACTGAATAGTCTATCAGTGTCCAGCATATAGCTGGCACCTTGCTCATAGCATGTCCGCTCGTCATCTTGCAACTAGAAGGGAGGGCTATGGAGATGTACATCATTGGCACATGAGCATTGTTCTTTTTGCCAGCTGCTTGTAATGTTTGTACAGCTGATTGGAGGCATGGTCTAAAAAAAACATTACTCTGCTGTGTGAATGCTGGCTGTGCATGCATGTTGTTCTCATGTCAAACCAACTCTGTGTTCCTCTGGCGCACATTTGCTTGTCTGCATTGTGCATGAAAGCTATGTGACTGCAGGTCATCAGCTTCAACATGGGCTCACTTGGCTTTCTGACAAACCATGACTTCAAGAGCATGCAGCGGGACCTCAACGAAGTGATTTTTGGCTCAGAAAGCTTGGAACAATGCTCCATTGATGGATCGGTACCTCTTTTACCTATTCATATAGCAGTGTGTGGTGATTGCAGCATGGTTTATGCAGGGAATGTCAGTATGCATGCAATGGCATCCTGATTGGTCTTTTCCAACATCTGCGCTGGCTATTCTCTGCATGCTTGTGTGTTGGGATCACTGACCAAAACATGGCATGAAACTCATGTTTACCCTTCCTGGCTTCACGCAACATATGTAATGCATGATCCTGCTTGCAATCAACCCTCCATATCTGTCTGGAATGCGCGTGCATTTCAGGAGAACACTCATATTTCAATCCTTCCTGACATTCGCTCATGATGTCGTGTTCACATTGCATGTGTAGATGCAAGGCGTGCACATCACACTGCGTATGCGGCTCTTCTGTGAAGTGTTCCGTGATGGCAAGCCCATGAAGGGGCAGCAGTATGAGGTGCTGAATGAGGTGGTGGTGGACAGGGGGGCCAACCCCTACCTCACTAAGATTGAGTGCTATGAGCAAGGCCGCCTCATCACTAAGGTTAGCCAGCAGTCCATAGAGGCAATGACATGCTGCATTCTCAAGAAGCAGTTTCTTGACAGCGACGCATATCTTACAGCTGTGACAAGGTTTACAAGTCAGAGCCCGTCTGCCATGCTTTGTGGACCACTTCTGACAAGGCAGACATGCTGACACACTCTGACATGATGCCTGCAAGCATCCCTGTTTTGGCAGTCTTATTTACAAAGCACTTGGCTTGCACCGATTTGCGCATTGCATATATGCTCGTGTCCTGTCTGCTTGTCTCATGCTATTTCTGCCTGCCGTCAGCTCTTCTGCTGTGAAGGCAGGCTCGCAAGCAGAGCGTGTGCATTTTGCTATAAATGCCTAACAGTGCAGAACCCCAGGAAACGCCATGAAACCTTCCTCTATCAACCAAAGTCTGCAGCCGAAACTGGCTGAAGGAATCTCTGGCCCTATTGAAATGTGGTGAACAGGTGCAAGCAGATGGGCTGATGCTGGCTACCCCCACAGGCAGCACAGCCTACTCAGTGGCTGCGGGGGGGTCCATGGTGCACCCCAATGTACCCGCTATCCTCTTCACCCCTATCTGCGCACACTCACTGTCCTTCAGGTGAGGACTCAGTTTGTAGCCCTCATGCTACTTTCACCTGTTTCTGCTGTTTGACATCCCCTCGGTAGCGCCTGTAAGCAAAGCTCATGGCCGTCGATTGCTAGACCTGTTTGTGTATAGTCAGGAGTCCAAATGGGACACCAGGACTGCAGTTCTACTATGTGCTAGATCCAATTCCTTTGCTTCTGCGCCCCTGCATTGCGCTGCAAGTCAGCACTGTTTTTCATGGTGTGTGTGATTTCATGGTGTTGATTGTTTCTGCAGGCCTGTTATCCTACCAGACTATGCTGAGCTTGACTTGAAAATTCCTGACGATGCCAGGTGCCCTGCCTGGGTTTGCTTTGATGGAAAACAGGTTTGTTTCCCTGTCTGCTAGTCCTTGTTTGCCTACATGGAGCTGATCCTCGTTTGCCTACATGATGTTTGCTGTAATATGCCCTTACCCAGCTCATCATGTTGCTGTGGTGTTATGCTTCAACAACGAGGTCAACAGTGGGCTGCTGCTGCTGTGACATGGGCAAGGGCATGTTACATGATGCCTTTGCCCATGATCGCACGTGCACACCTGCGCACCACAGTGTATCTGAGTGAGTCAGACTGGTGAAGTCGTTTGACAATCAATCTGAATTACGGCTGATGCTTCCTTGCTGTCAAAATTGATCGTCCTTGTTGTTTTGTTAGCCATAGATGGTTCATGCAGCATCACAAGTGGTAGGTCCTGCTCACTTGTCACATCTCATAAAGCATTCACAATGGATGTGTTGAGGGTGCAGAGGCAGGAATTGTTGAAAGGAGATCATGTGAGAGTGCGAATGTCACCCAACCCAGTCCCAACCATTAACAAAGCAGATCAGACCACAGACTGGTTTGAATCTTTGGATCGGTGCTTTGGGTGGAATGAGAGAATGGAACAGAAGCCTTTGGAGGAGCATCCAAAGCCCAAAGCCCTCTCTGGAGAGTCACAGAATGGCTCAGTTTCTGTGTGATACAATCAGCTGGAGGTTACATGGTATATGTCATGAAGAGATGGTGTGTGTACAATGGTATTTAGTTTGTTTGACTGTTCTGACCAAGAGGGCTACAATCAGTGATGTATTTTGGTAGAGTGTGATGACGTGCTCTGATGCTTTTTTGCAACAAAAGTTTTGGTGTCTCAAGGTGGCACAAAGCAGTTTTGCAGTCGGACAAGGGTGTACTTCTACATAAGCATAGTCTGAGGCTGTCTACCGCATCGAACACCTTGCAGTTTTGCATCAATGTTATTTCAGCATCTGCAGATTGAGCTGCTTTCACAGAGTTTAGCTAGGCCACAGGCATTTCATGACTTTTTTTTGCTCTTTAGCCTATTTTGCTGTTGAAGCTTGTTTCTTTAGTGGTATTGAAACTTGTTTGCCTGACATGTCTGTTAAAGGAAGTCGCTATGTTGCCATGACATGCATGACCACCGATGCAATTTAACGTTGCTTCACGCAGTGCGCCAGAATTTGATGCAAGATGAGTCGCTACGCTGCACTCTACCATCTACTCTACCATACACTGCGCGGATTGCTTGCGAAAAGTTGGGAGCAGCGCTTCGACTGAGGCTTGGCAAGATTGACATCAGACAAGATGAGCGGGCGAAAGTTCGATGCGCCTCTTGCTGTGCAGATGGCAAGTCTCAAGAAAACGATGCAAAATAGAGACAGACGTCGGAACACAGACAGAGCACAAAAGGAAGTACGGACACATTACACACCGGAACACTCAAGCAGGCACTAATGCATGAGCGCTGTTTTTCATCAGCACCGTGTCGCCCTTGCAGAGGGAAGCAGACGATGGTGCACCTGCGACTACGCAACGTCGGAAAGCAGGTAGTCATCTGCTTCCCAACGCCACAGGAGGAGTGCGCTTAGGCTCCACTTTGGTGTCTGGAATTGCGGCCGGGGTGGCTGAGCCTCGCGTGCTTCGTTGCGTTTTGTGCCAGGTAAAAGTGGTGATCATTTCGTACGCTCAATTCCGCTTGAGTCGACCCAGTTGCTACACCTTTGCTCCCTATTTTGTCACTGCTAAAAATTGAGCAGTGCTAGAACTCCATACTGCAGGCAACATTTAGAAGTGTTGCAGAGGAACAGCAACATTTGGCTGGTCCTGCACATCGCAAAGCTTTACTGCGACAGCAGACTGAACAGGAGCACAAAAGCCGCCTTGCAAAAGGCAGAGATGCTGCGCATTCTGCAGTGGTAAATATAGTCCCGTGAGGCATGCTCTGTGCCATACTGTGCAGCATATGTACAGCTTTGTACAGCTCATTGCGTATGCCTTTTGTCAGCAAGCTTAGTTGAAGACGTGACACAGCCAGAGCACAAAGATCATGCGTGGTGTTTGCAGGAGGCAGCCCAATGGTCTTCACCAGCTGCCCAGGGGACACTAGAAGGACAGTCTCAGCCAGTGAAGAGGCAAGAGCTGCTTCTAATGTGTTTACTCTTCCTGCCAATCAGCATCGCTTGTGCATAGCCAGTAATGCGCGTGTAAATACTGTCTGCACAGGAACCGACTCACCAACGCATGAGCTAATCAAATATGACACCAGGCAGGTGACCAAGGTTCCTCCAGTTGCCATGGCCTCTGCTGTATCTGGCAGCTTCCACCGTCAGAAGGCAGGTCAGAGCAATCCAAGGCAAGCCAAGGACCAGGCAGCTGCAGCCGCTAAGGTACCCAGACAGACCCATGCAGACGTTGTAGCACAGATGCAGCAAGCTGATGAGCCACTGAGTGTGGAAGGTAAGAAGCTGTTGGTATTCGCCTCATGCTGGAGTACAGTGCAACCTGTCACTGAAGCTTTTTCCTGAGTCATTGCGGTTGGAGTCATTGTGTCGAGTCATAGTATGGAGATGGTGTGTGCCCATTGCGCCTGTGATTGGATTCAGGGAGATTGTTCATCATGTTAATGCTGTATATGACATTCTTATTGGTCCCCAAGGGCAGAGTTGCCATAGTAATGGTAAGTTGCAGGCAGAATTCATCTGACAAGCCTGTGTGACAGGTTTGTGGCAATTAAATTAGCTTGCAACAGAGGCATTTGCAGTGCAAAATTTGCACTGCCATGCTTGCTATCCCTTGGCATGTGATGAGACCAGTGCTACTCTCAGCTCTGCTGCAGGTGAGGCATTATCTGGCACAGGGCACCTTTTGCCATAGACTGTGCAATGCAGAAGTATAAAGTGCTATTGGTTCTGCAGGCTGGGTACCACCAAGCTTGAGTCATGTTGCTTCAGACGCAGCCACCCAAATTGCAGGAATTGCTGCTCCTTTTGAAGCAGCCAACCAAGATGCTGTTGCACAAAGTGCTCACTCGACCGCCAAACACACCCTGCTCTCAAATCTGGGTGATCAAGGCTTTCAGCAAGGCCTGTCTGGGTTGCAAGCTTATGGCTCACAATCTGAAAGTGACAGTTCAAGTTCTGGCTGTGATCGTTCTGGGTCTGGTGCAGTGGGCCCTTTCTTCTGACATCAATGCTGGCAAGCAATGGTTACAATTGTGGGCAACATGAGCCGCTCTCACCATGCAGTACCCAAGCTCATTGTCAGTGTGCTCATTGTGCGCAAGGATGTAGTCAGTCAGGCAAATAGATATGTAGTCAGTCAGGCAAATATACACATCTGTACAGTGAACAAGCTGGTTGCTGCCAATGAAAGCGATGATGGTGTGTAGAAACTGGCATGTCACAAGAATCACTGGCACGCATGCTGGCCCTGTAGCTTGCATTTCACCTTGTGAACTGCTCTTCAGCTGATCTGCGCAGCATGCATGGTTGGCCATATGGTTGGTTGCGATACCTGCCTCTGACCTGCCTTGCAGAATCGCGGTGGATCTTTTCGAGTTGCGGTGGGCTGCGGGCCTTTACTATACCTTGCCCCAGCGCAGGACAGCAAGACAAGCGTATACTCTGACACACCTCCCTGATGACTAAATTAGCTTCCACGTGACATGCTGATTGTAGAGAGTCTCGCGTGATCTGCGTGAGGAGTGTCACTTAGAGGAAGTTTTGGTATGAGTCATCGTCACGTTTTCACTTGATTTCAGTACTGAAATGTGAAGTGTCGATGCCGCGGCCACATCGGGTGCTGAAATGTGATCACGTGCCTGAAATTGACGCTATCCTTTCTGCCACAGATATAATCACTGGGGTCGCTTGAGCAGCTCTGTCTACTACTACGTTGCGACCTCCCGGCGGCGCCAAACTTAATTCAGCCGGAATTGCAGAAGAGACTTCGTTAATATGGTCGGCCGCGCAGCGGCATGCTGTCTGCTCGCCGTTGTATTGCTGCAGACTGGGATCGGTGAGATCTTCTGTACAACACTCAAGCTCGTTTGCTTGTCGTTGCTGACCTGTGATACAAATGTGTGACATGCATTCCGTAGTGCCTTTCCGTCACTTTCCATGTACACTGCAGGCAGTGCCGAAGCATCACGGTCGTTCTCCAGCTGGTTTCGCCCAGCAGGGCGTGGCGCGAGATCTGTGTTGGAAGGGTCTGCGCAGACAGCCTCTGGGGCACCTTCGAAGTCACGCGCATGGGGTCCAGCCTGGGGTCCTGCCCCTGCACCTGCACCTGCGCCATCGCACAATCCTGTAAAGTCGTACGCCCCACCGACGAGCAGTCCTCCTCCATACTCTCCG
>JAABUK010001293.1_pt1 | contig 48286 bp, 55 predicted proteins | sample 5559141 | NCBI WGS metagenome assembly JAABUK01 (sample SAMN10711869, study PRJNA513367) | rock metagenome | isolation source: Antarctica rocks | place: Antarctica: Victoria Land, Pudding Butte nord | collected 2016-01-03 | reverse complement strand
CTTCGACGCCGTCTACATGGAAATCGAGGCCACCCTCTTTTATCTCGGCGCCCCCGCCCAGGAAATCAACGAGTTCATGACCATCATCGAGAGCTTCCGCTCGGAGGTGGTCGCCTCGCTGTGACGTGCGGACAGGTCGGTGATCGCGCCACAGTCGATCAACCTACAGTTCCCACTTTCCTTGACTCGTTCCAGTGAGCCGCGCACACTCGGCGGTGATGGAACTGTTGCCTGATCGCCCTGCGGCGGGGCCCCCGGATGTGCGGACGTTGTTGCGTGCGTCGGGTTTGCGCGTCACCGGCCCGCGGATCGCGGTGCTAGGTGCGTTGGCGGCACATCCGCATGCCACCGCGGACAACGTGGCGGTGCATGCACGGCTGGCGTTGGGCTCGGTGTCCACCCAAGCGGTGTATGACGTGCTCAACGCGTGCACCGACGCCGGTCTGGTGCGGCGCATTGAGCCGGCCGGCTCGCCGGCCCGGTATGAGACCAGAACCGAGGACAACCACCACCATCTGGTGTGCCGCTCCTGCGGCACCGTCGCCGACGTCGACTGTGTCGTGGCCGCAGCCCCGTGCCTTACCCCGTCGCAGGACCATGGCTTTGTGATCGACGAGGCCGAGGTCGTGTTCTGGGGTTATTGCTCCATCTGTCAGAGCACCCGAGCACCGAACTGAGGAGAACTCATCATGACGTCACCGTCGAACGGGCACACCACCACCAACGCGGGTATCCCCGTCGCCAGCGATGAGCATTCGCTGACCCAGGGGGCCGGGGGTGGCATCTTGATGCAGGACCACTACCTCATCGAGAAGATGGCGCAGTTCAACCGGGAACGGGTCCCCGAGCGTGTCGTGCACGCCAAAGGTGGGGGCGCCTTCGGGGAGTTCGTGGTCACCGAGGACGTCAGCGCCTACACCAAGGCCGACTTTCTGCAGCCGGGCAAGAAGACCGAGATGCTGGCCCGGTTCTCCTCCGTCGCGCCCGAGCAGGGTGGCGCGGACACCCAGCGCGACCCCCGTGGTTTTTCGTTGAAGTTCTACACCGAGGCGGGCAACTACGACATGGTCGGCAACAACACGCCGGTCTTCTTCGTCAAGGACCCGATGAAGTTTCAGGACTTCATCCGCAGCCAGAAGCGGCTGCCGGACTCGGGGCTGCGCAGCAACGACATGCAGTGGGACTTCTGGACCCTCTCCCCGGAGTCCGCCCACCAGGTGACGTGGCTGATGGGCGACCGGGGCCTGCCCAAGTCCTGGCGGCAGATGAACGGCTACAGCTCGCACACCTACCAGTGGATCAACGCCGCCGGCACCAAGGTGTGGGTGAAGTACACCTTCAAGACCGACCAGGGCAACGACTACCTCACCCAGGCCGAAGGCGACACCCTGGGGGGTACCTCGCCCGATCACCACCGCCAGGACCTGTTCGGCGCCATCACCAAGGGCGACTTCCCGTCCTGGACGCTGTACGTGCAGATCATGCCGCTGGAGGACGCGGACGGCTACCGGTTCAACCCCTTCGACCTGACCAAGGTCTGGCCGCACGGGGACTACCCGCTGATCAAGGTCGGCACCATGACGCTGAACCGCAACCCGGAGAATTTCTTCGCCCAGATCGAGCAGTCCTCCTTCGAACCGTCCAACCTGGTTCCCGGCATCGACGTCAGCCCGGACAAGATGCTGCTGGGCCGGTTGTTCTCCTACCCCGACGCGCACCGCTACCGCATCGGCGCCAACTACACGCAGCTGCCGGTGAACGCCCCGAAATCGCAGGTGAACTCCTACGCCAAGGACGGCAACATGCGCTACACCTACAACGATCCGGCCATCCCGGTGTATGCACCCAACTCCCATGGTGGGCCTGCGGCGGACACCGCCACCTACGACGACGGCGCAGGTTGGTCGGCGGGCGGCGAGATGGTGCGTTCGCCCTACGTCGACCACGCCGAGGACAACGACTGGGGTCAGGCGGGCACCCTGGTCCGTGAGGTGATGGACGACGACGCCCGCGCCCGGCTACTAGGCAACATCAGCGGGCACCTGCTCAACGGGGTGAGCGAGCCCGTGCTGGCGCTGGCCTTCCAGTACTGGACCAACGTGGACGCCGAGCTGGGTAAGAAGGTCGAGGAATCCGTGCGCTCGCAGCAGAGCGAGGAGGCTCCTACCACCGGGCAGAGCCCCACCGCTCCGCACAACGAAGCCGCCAAGGTCTGAGCTGTATCACGACGACACCAGGCACCCGTCACCATTTCCGGGCACCGGGCCGAGTGGACTGATCGTTCTCTCCGGTAGGGCCTTCCCCCGGGAAGGCCCTACCGGGTGGGCAACCAGGTCACGGCAGCGACAGCCTCGTTGCCCCTGCCGCTCAGCCTGGGCGCGCAAGGTCCCTTGCTCTTTTGGGGGCACGGCCGAGCCGCAAGGCCTGGGGAGCTTCGCGCATGGCGGACCTGTCCAGACTGTGCAGTGCAAGTTCCTACCCGCAGCGCCGGTCAGACCTAGGCTGGCACTGACACCACCGGTATCGGCGGCGTGGGGACAGCGCCCCGACCGTAGGATGCTCCGATACCCGATACCCGATAGCCGATAGCCCTCCGGGCGGGCGCTGCCGTCCCCGCTCTTCGTTCCGACATAGTCAGGAGAACAACCGTGGCGAACTTTCCGGCCATCACCCACGTCGCGTTGACCGTCACCGACCTAGACCGCAGCGCGGTCTGGTACGAGCGGCTGCTCGGCGTCGAACCCGTACTTGACGAGGACGCCGGCGGGTTTTACCACAAGGTGTATCCCCTCTCGGGCGGCATGCTGCTCGGGCTGCACCTGCATCCCGGTGGGGACAACGGTGAGCAGTTCCGCGTCACCAGGCCGGGGCTGGATCACGTGGCGTTTGGCTGCGCGAGCCGCGACGAGCTGACCGAGTGGCAGGCCCGCCTCGATGAACTCGGGATCGCTCACGACGGGATCATCGACGCGGCCTACGGCTCAGGACTGTCCTTCAAAGATCCCGACGGCACCGCGCTGGAGTTCTTCGCACCACCCGCCTGACATCCCGCCGGCCCGGAGCGGCGCACCGGACTCATTGCTTGCCTCGCCCCCACAGCGGCATTTCGTCGTGCTCAGTGTGCCCCTGCTCGTCGACAGTCTCGGCACGGATCTCTGCGCCTGTCAGGTATCGAGACTCTTATCGTCGCCCGGGCCCACATGCGAACAGACCCGCGTGATCGTGCGCGAAGTCGGCGATACTGCGCGGTGGGGTTTCCGTGGTGTCGGTGCGGTAAACGAAATACCAGCACACCAAGAAGAATCGGCGGCCGAAAAGCACGCTACGTGAGGGCTGCGCAGACCGCCGATCACGGCATCCCAGCCGCACCTTGCACATAGGCTTCACGGATGCGGGTGTAGGTGGCGCACCGACAGATGTTGCGCAGGCCGTCCAGGTCGGCTTCGGTGATGGACTTGCCGCTTGCCTTGACCTTCTTCACCAGCGCGACCGCGGCCATGATCTGCCCGGGCTGGCAGTAGCCGCACTGAGGCACGTCACGGTCGATCCAGGCTTGCTGCATGGGGTGCAGAGGTTTGCCGACGGTGGCCGGCAGGCCCTCGATGGTAGTGATCTCGTCGGTGGGCTTGATATCTTTCACCTGTACCGAGCACGGGTTGAAGGCCAGGCCGTTGATGTGGGAGGTGCAGGCCTTGCAGACGTCCAGTCCGCACCCGTACTTCGGTCCGTTGACGCCCAGGATGTCCCGTAGGACCCAGAGCAGCCGAACGTCGTCTTCAACTTCGACCGAGACTGATTTGCCGTTGAGCTTGAAAGTATGCGCAGACACGAGGTCTCCTTCGTGGAGAGGAATCGGATGGTCGGGGTCGCTCAGAAGGCGAAATCAAGGCCGTCGGTCGGTGAGGGCGGCAGCGGCGGCACATAGGTGTACGGCGCGAACGCCAGCGGCCCATTGTGGTTGATCGGGAAGCTGGTGGGCAGCTTGCCGGTGGCCCTGGCGTACGCACACGCGACCGCTGCCTTCGCGGCGGCCACCCCGAACTCGCCTGCCCCACCCGGATTCCCAGTGGTGGGGGGCATGACGATGACCTGCACCTGGGGTGGGGTGTTCCACTCGCGGGTATAGAAGTACTGGTCCCAACTGGCCTCGAGGAAGGCACCGTTCTTCAGGTGCAGGCTCTCGGTGAACACCTGCCCGATCGCGTCGTTGATCCCGCCCTGCATCTGGGCTTCCAACCCGCGGGGGTTGATCGCGAGACCTGTGTCGACGGCGAAGACCACCTTGGTCACGCGCGGCCCAGTGACGCCATCCCGGATCGGCCGGTTGACCGTCGCGGGGGTGTTGTCCACCTCGACCAGGCACGCCGTGGCGCCCTTGTATTCGGTGTGAATGGCGATGCCCTGCGCGGTGTTCTTGGGCATCCGCTTGCCCCAGTTACCGACGCTGGCGACCTTGTCCAGCACCGCCCGGGACCGGTCGTCCTTGACCAGCTCCCGACGGAGCGCGAGGGGGTCTTTGCCCATGCTGTTGGCGATCTGGTCCATCATCAGCTCGACCGCGCAGACCACGTCGGGGTTGTACAGGTTGCGCGAACTGCCGGTGGGGAAGTCGTCAAACTTCATGGTCTCGTTCAGCGCCTGGGTGACCACACCGACGTTGTAGGGGACATTGGCGGTGGTCAAGAACACCGTCTGGGAGTATTCCAGCTCGTTGCCCAGACCCAACGGCGGCAAGATCGCCGCGGCGGCAGTGATCGACTCACCGAAGCCCTGGGTGAAGTCGGTGGCCACGCTGGTGTGTCGCTGCTCGAAGGTGAGCACATTGCCCAGCAGGTGGGTCGCCCGGAGCCGTGAGGTGCACATGGGGTGCGTGCGGCCGACCCGGAACTCGTCGGCGCGGTGCCACATCAATCTGACCGGGACCCCCATCTTCTGCGAAATCTCGGCCGCCTCCACGACGGCGTTGGAAAACATCCGGCGTCCGAACGCGCCGCCACCCTGCATGACGTGCGCCTTCACCGCGCTGATCGGCAGGCCGAGCTTGGCCGCGACGTTGCCCTGGGTGAGGATCGGAGACTGCATCGAGGACCACACCTCGGCGCTGCCTGGGCGCACGTCGGCGATGGCGGTCTGCGGTTCCAGGGCGGAGTTGCTCCGGAAGTTGAACGTGAACGACGCCTCCACCGTCCGTGTCAGCAGCGGCACCTTCGGCACGACCAACGGGATCTCGGCGGCCTTGAGCTTGGCCAGGATGGTGGCGTCGGACTCACCGTCGACGGTGCCCGGGTTCCACGTCACCTTGAGCGCGTTGACGGCGTCGATGCACTGGCCGAAGGTCCTGCCCCGCACCGCAACGCCGGTGGAGATCGTCTCCACGTGGGTGATCCCCGGCATCGCCTTCACCTCGGCGGCGTTGGCGACGCTGCGGGGGGTGCCCTTGATCGTCGGCGGCCGGCAGATCATGGTGGGCAACGCATCGGGCTTCACCATGTCCATCGCGTAAACCTTGCGGCCGGTGACCGCCTCGAGGGCATCCACCCGGTTGTGCGGTTTGCCGACCACGGTGAACGAGGACGGCGCCTTGAGCGTCGTCGTCAGCGTCTGGGTCACCGAGGTGGCGGCCTTGGTCGCCAAGTCGCCGAAGGGGATGGCGCCCAGGCCGCTGGTCGAGATGACCATGCCCGCCTTGGTCACCAGGTTGCCGACGGTGTCGCCGAACGCGATCGCGCCCGCCTTCAGCAGCTGCTGTCGCGCCAGCGCGGCAGCGACCCGGAACGGTGTGTAAGTCGAGGGGGTGGTGTTGGAACCGGCGGTGAACTGGTTGAACAACAGCTCGGGGCGCGCGTCGGCCAGGGTGACGTGCACCTTCTCCACCGGCAGATCCAGCTCCTCGGCGAGGATCATCGCGGTCGAGGTGGTGATGCCTTGGCCGGACTCGACACGGGGCATCGCGAACGACGCGGTGCCGTCGGTGTTCATGGTTACGGTGATGAGGTTGGCGGTCGGGACTGTGGCGTAGGTGAGCAGGTCGCTCAGGTCCACCACGTCGGAGGGCTGAGGCAACGACGGCACTGCGGCATTGGCAGCGGCCGGTGCGAAGATGCTCTCGGCGGTCAGGTCGGCGGCCACCACCAGGGTGGGCGCCGCGATCAGGTACCCAAGAAAACGGCGCCTGCTGGTAACACCAGCCTGTTCGCCGTTGACCATGTCTTCGGGCTGAGCGCTCTGCGCCGGACGGTCGTGCTTGGTCATCGCTGTCCTCTCGTTGGTTTGCTACCACGCAGCGCCAAGACACGCGAACACATCCCTCGTGTGGCTACTGGCCTACCAAAAGAGTGACAGAGGACACGTTTGATCGATATGTGCGGGCGCCCATGATTGCCGACGCACCACTGTGCGCAGCGCACAACGTCCTGTCGAAAGTGATCTCTCGTCTCAGCGCCCGGGCAGGACGGTGAGAGCACGAAGGCCCAGCAACATCTCCAGCGGGGCGACCCCCCCGTGCAGACTGTGGCCCGCCAACTCCTCGATCCGCCGGATCCGATTGACAACGGTGTTGCGATGACAGTGCACCAGCTCGGCCGTCCGGACCGCGGACCCCGCCGAGTCAAGCCAGGCCACCAAAGTGTCCAGCAGCAGACCGCGATCGGAAGCGGGCAGCCGCAGCACCGGCCCCAGCCACTCCTGTATCAACGACCGGGCCAAGTCCGGGGCGCCCAGCAGGAGCGCCTCGGGCAGCCGTTGCGCCAATGCGGCCAGTCCCGCGGGGGCTGTTCCCAGGGTCCGGCGGGCCAGCTCGGCCTGAGCGTGGGCGGAGCCGACCTCGCCCAAGCCCTGCACCACCAGCGAGAGGCCAGCCGGTCCCCGAAGCTGGCGGCGCAGCACGCCCAGCACGGCGTCCGCAGCGGAACCGCCCAGCGAGAGCAGCCCGATCAGGACGTCCGCGCGCAGCTGCCACGCCGACTCGACCCCCGCCGCAGAAAGACGCCCCTGCAGCGACCATGACGCCGTGTCCTCGGCGCCGGGCTGCGGAACCGACACCACCACCACCGCGTAGGGCCCGCGCACCGGGAGACCCAGCAGCTGACCTGCCTGCGCAGCGAAGCCCGGCTCGACCGCCCTACCCTGCAGCAGTCCCTCCCAGAGCAGCGCCAAGCGCTGCTCGTCGGCACGCACCAGCCGTCGCTCCGCCGTGTGGTAGGCGGCCGCGACCCGACCAGAGATGGCGTCGACCACCTCCCAGACGCGGGTCCCGAGATCAATGAGGCCATCGGTGTCCACCATCGCACCCGAGCGGGCTTGCTCCGTGATCGACTGCCACACCAGCCGGCCGCCCAGCCGGAAGGACCCCAGCACGTCGTCAAGTGGCATGGCCTGTTCCGCCCGGCTACGACCGGTGGCCTGGGCCGCGTCGTAGAGGTCCTCCTGCGTTGCCTGCGGAGTGGGTCTTCCTGCGGCCAGCAGCTCCAGCACACGGGCCAAGTTGTCGTGGCAGGACCGCCACAACTCCGCCTTGGGGACTGTGCCCAACGCACGGTAGGCGGGGTTCTCGACGAGGATGACCTCGACGAGCTCGTCGGTCAGCTCAGGCAACCGCTCGAGGACCCGCACCGCCAGGTTCCGCGCGAGCGCGTCACCGTCACCCGCCGCCATCCGGCCATCATTGCCGACTCAATCGGTCGGGGAAAGGGGCGCCAGTCGAATCAACCCCGAGAGATCAACCCTGCAGAGCAAGCGCCTTCTTGCCCACGATGTCCGCCGACGCCGCCTCGTGCCGCGCGCGCTCGCCGACCCCGGCCGCCCAGTCGGCGTTGATGGGGTTGCGGAAGCCGAAGGCGTTGCGGCCCTCGTGCTTCGCAAGCCGGTCGCCACGGTGGTCGTCGCCATCGTCGCGGTCGATGCGCCCATCGACCACGTTCGGGGCAGAGGTCGGCACAGGGGCCGGCCACTTCCGCGTGCTCCGTCAGCGGCGAGGCTGGTCGTGGCTGTGCAAGGCGGCGAGCTTCGCGTTGTAGCGGTCGAGGGCGGCTTGGTCGTCGTCCATGTCGAGATCGGCTGTTGCGCTGTCGTCGGCGCCGATGGTGGCCTGGCGGCGGATGCGGTCCAATCGCGGGCCCAGCCCGCGTTTGCCCTGTTCGGCTCTGGTCCATTGCCAGGCGGTGAGGAGCATCAGGATCATCATCAGGCCGTCGCCGAGGAACCACATGATCGCGCCGGCGGTCCGTTGATCAGCGAGCGCGCCTGGGCCCCACCCGGGATGGGAGGCGGCGTAGGCCGGTGCCAGCGGTCGACCGGTCAGCATCAGGCCGACACCGACCAGGGTGTCGGGGCCCATGCACAGGCCCAGCACGACGAAACGTAACGGATAGGACAGCCACCGCGGGCCGGCTTCGGATCCGACGAGCGGCAGGAACAGCAGATACCCGCTGACCAGGTACAAGGCAAGTTCCGCGTCATGAATCCACATGTGGGTGGTCATGGCCTGTTGGAAGCCGGTGAGGTGGGTCAGCACGATCACCGCCGTGTACAGCGGCACCGTCAGTGCCGGCGAGGTGAGGACCGTGAACGGTCGCGCGGCTATTACATCGTCACGCAGAGTCCGGGAATCGGGCGGCGGGCGTCACGCACCAGCCGGACGGGTTGTGCCCACACCAGCAGCACGGGGGCGACCATGATGAGGATCAGGTGGACGAGCATGTGCACCAGAACAGGCTGTGCGCATACACGGCCATGCTGCTGTTCAGCGCGACGACCAGCACCACCATGGCCGCCAGCCAGCTCGTCGTCCGCCCCCACGACCACGCACCGTCGCACCGGGCCAGTCGCCGCACCAGCAGCAGGTAGCCGATGGTGGCTGCGATCATCAGCAGGTCGGCGATCGGCGTGAACGTCCACGACGTGAGCACCGATGACCACGTCGGCGCGTCAGTGGTCATGGCCGGCTCCCCTTCTCCCCGCCCTCCGCATGGGTCTGCAGGGCGGCGAGGACGCTTTCGTGGGTGATCCACCCGGTCAGCTGTTCTCCGCCCGCATCGAAAACGGGCAACCCGGTGCCCGATGACGCCGACAACGCCTGCAGCGCATCGGCAAGGGTGGAGTCATCGGTGATCGTCGGGGGCAGGGTCGCGAGATCGGCGACCGTCTTGTCGCGGGAGTGGGGCTCGCTGAGAGTTTCGGCCACCGCCCGCGCCGACACGCAGCCACAGTAGGTTCCTTCGACGGTGACGACGGGGAGCATGCCGTGCGCGGAGAGAGACAGGATTCTGCTGGCCTCGGTGAGGTCGATGGTGTCGCATAGTGGATCGGGCACCGGCTGCGCCGCCTGCCGTACGGCCATCTCGGTGAACGCGGCAGGCTGGCCTGGCGCGTCGAGGTCGACGCCGCGGCGCAACAGCTTGCCGGTGTAGATCGTCTCCTTGGAGAGCAGCTTGCTGATGCCCGAGGCCATCACGACGGCCGCCATCAGCGGGAGGATGATGGTGTACTCCCCGGTGAGCTCGAACAAAATGATCACCGCGGTGATCGGCGCCCGGGTGGCCCCGGCCAGAGCGGCCCCCATGCCGATCAACCCGTAGGCACCGGCCGACGCGGTGACGCCCGGCGCCAGGGTGTGCACGACGTCACCGAAGGCGGTGCCGGCCATCGCCCCGACGAACAGCGTGGGCGCGAACACCCCGCCGGAGCCGCCCACCCCGATGGCCAGGCTGGCCGCGAGCATCTTGCCGATCATCAGGATCAGCAGGAACCCGAGGACGTAGCGGCCGTTGACGGCGTTCTCCAACACCGGATAACCCACGCCGTACATCTGCGGCAGGGCGAGCAGCAATCCGCCGATGAGTAGTCCGCCGACCGCGGGGCGTAACCACTCCGGGCCCCGCCAGGCCCAGTCGCAGGCGTCCTCGATGAGGTAGAGCACTTTGGAAAAGCACACCCCGACCACGCCGACGACCAAGCCGAGGAACAGAAACAACAGGTACTCGACGGGATTGCGGAGCTCGAAGCGGGGAAGGGCGAGGAAGGCGTGGTTGCCGAGGACCGCGCGGCCGACGACGCTGGCCATGACGCTGGAGAGGACCACCGCACCGAAGGACTCGGCGGCGAAGTCGCGCAGGATCAGCTCCATCGCAAAGAACGGCCCGGCCAGCGGTGCGTTGAACGTCGCCGAGATACCCCCGGCCGCCCCGCAGGCCACGAGCACCCGCATCCGGGAGGCGCTGAGCCGGGTGAGCCGGCCCAGGGTGGAGCCCAGAGCGGCGCCGATCTGCACGATCGGTCCCTCCCGGCCCACCGAACCACCGCCGCCAATGCACAACGCGGAGGCGAGGGCCTTGACCACACTCACCTGTGGTGCGATCCGCCCGCCGCGCTCGGCGACCGCGTACATCACCTCGGGCACCCCGTGCCCGCGGGCCTCGGGCGCGAACTTGTAGACCAACGGTCCATAGATGGCGCCCGCGATCACCGGTGCGAGCAACACGAACCATATTCCCAGCGCAGGCAGATGAGTGCTCGCGGCGTGCCCGGCGACGGAGTAGTCGGCGTAACCGGTGAACAGCCGGGTGAACGCGGTGATCAGCCAGCGGAACACGATGGCGCCCAGTCCAGTGCCCGCACCGATCACCAGGGCCAGCAGAACCAGGGAGCTCGGGCTCTCCCGCAGCCACCGCCCGATCGACGCCCGCCGGGGTACCGGGATCGACTCGCCGGGGGGCCAGGGCCGGGCTTCGGCAGTCGACATACCTGCAGTATGCAATAGTTGGCGTGGCTTTGCATCACCGGGTGCGGAAGGGAGCGCGCATGAGTCAGATCATCGCCGCCGGCGACCAGACCGTGGATGCGATCAGCGATACCGTACTCACCGCGTCCCGGTTGCTGGTGTCGCTGTCGGCGCGGTCGATCGCCGCGGTAGACGAGACGATCACGATTGCTCAGTTCCGGGTGCTGGTCGTGCTGGAGACCCGAGGCCCGCTCAACCTTGCCGCCTTGGCGGAGTCCCTCGGGGTGCAGCCCTCCACCGCGACGCGCATGGTCGACCGGCTCGTCCACGCCGAGTTGACCAGCCGCCAGGTGAGCGCGCAGTCCCGCCGGGAGCTCACCGTGAAACTGACCGAACGTGGCGCCTCAGTGGTCCGGGAGGTGACGCAGCGTCGCCGGGCCGAGATCGGCGCCGTGGTGGCGAAGATGCCGGTCGCCCACCGTTCCGGGCTGGTCCGGGCGCTGGCCGCGTTCACCACTGCGGGCGGCGAGCCCCCCGCGCCGCACACCCCGGAGATCCCATGGGGATAACGAGACCGACCCGTACGAACAGCTTTACCCCCAGCTGTCCGCCGCACGGAACGCTCGCGTCCTACGCGATCATCGCCGCAGTCAGCGGAACCGGCGGGCTCTGGCCTCCGTTCCTCAAGGCGGTCGGGCAGGCTCTGTTGTGGAGCGCCCAGGGTTACCCCGGCAGCTGATCTCCTACGGCCCCCACGGTGCACAGCTGAAGCGCCGACGGCCATGCCTTCTCGCGCCATGCTGCTCGTCGGGTTGGGCCGCCGCTTTCCGCGTAGCGTCCCCACCATGCTGACCGAGAGATTCGCCAGAGCGATCGAGAACGCCTCCGTGTTGGACCGCCCGGCCGACGCCGGGGCCAACCTCCTCAACAAGCTGTTGAAGCCCGGCGTGGTCAAAGACGCGCTGTCGGGGACGTGGCTAGGACACCCAGCCCACCCGATCTTGGTCGCTGTACCGATCGGCGCCTGGGTCAGTTCAACCGTGTTGGACCTCGTCGGTGGCCGCAGCGCCCGACCGGCCGCCCGAACCCTGGTTGGTCTCGGGGCGCTGGCCGCACTGCCGACGGCAATGACGGGCGCCTCGGACTGGGCAGACACCATGGGCGCGGAGCGTCGGCTCGGATTCGTGCATGCGATGGCCAACTACACCGCGCTGGGCTTGTACGCCCAATCCTGGCGTGCTCGCGGGCAAGGGGCCCATTCACGGGGCGTCGCGCTGTCAGTCCTCGGCTCGGGTGTCCTCGGCGTCGGTGGCTGGCTCGGGGGACATCTGGCCTACGCCCGTGGGGTCGGCGTCGATACGACGGCTTTTCTTGGTGCCCCACAGGACTGGACCGACGTGGCCGCGGAAGCCGACTTGGTCGAAGGCGAACCGCTGGGTGTGACCCTCGGTGCGCTGCCCGTGCTGTTGCTGCGCCGGGGCGCCACGCTGATCGCGCTCAACGACCGGTGCACGCACCGCGGGGCCCCGTTGCACGAGGGGCCCATCGTCGACGGTTGCATTGAATGCCCGTGGCACGGCAGCCGGTTTACCCTCACCGACGGTGAGGTGGTGCGGGGACCGGCCACCCGGCCGCAGCCGAGCTATGAGGTACGCGCCGAGAGCGGCAGGGTGCTCATCCGCGAGACGCAGACGCAGAACTCGCTCCGGACGAACCCGGTCGCGGCGGTCCCGGCGTAACCACCCGAGCAGTACGGCTGCCGCTCCGCATCGAGGACGGATCCCGGACCGCACCATCGGCTGCGGGGACGGGGACCGCGGTAGTCCGACTTCCAGCCTGATCTGCCGTGCGGCCGGTTCCGCGGAACACCCCCACGCAGGGCCACTCCTTGTGGCGCAGCCACCTCTGCTCGTGCTCGTGCTTGGGTACTGGGTGCGCCCTGGGGCACAGGGGCGCCTCGGGTGGCACTCGCCGGAGAACCCGACACAATGTCTACATGGCTGATCTCACCGATAAGGTCTTCGTCGTCGTCGGTGCCTACGGCGCCCTTGGCTCCCGCATCGCCCAGCGGCTCTCCGACGCCGGGGCCTCGCTCACCCTCGCCGTCCGCTCGGCGGACTCGCCGATCGACGGTGCACACACCGTTTCCGCCGACCTGCGCGAACCCGACGCAGGGCAGCGGGTCATCGACGCCGCGATGGAACAGCACGGCCACATCGATGGGGTCGTCATCGCGGCCGGCATCGCCGCGTTCGGCCCACTCGCCGAGATCGACGACGACATTGTCGACGACTTGGTTCTCGTCGACTTCCTCGGCCCGTTGCGCCTGTTGCGTGCTGCTCTTCGCGTGCTCGAACCTGGCGGAGTCGTCGCTGGGATCAGCGCCGTCCTCGCCGAGCAACCGGTGGCCGGGATGGCGACGTACTCGGCGGTCAAGGCCGCCGCGTCGGCCCTCTTCCTCGCCGCGGCGAAGGAGGCGCGCAAGAGCAAGATCCGGGTGCTGGACATCCGCCCGCCGCACACCGAGACGGGCCTGGCCGGGCGCGCCATCGCCGGCGACGCCCCCAAGATGCCCGACGGACCCGACCCGGATGCGGTGGCCCAGCGGATCGTGGAGGCCATCCTCGGTAACGAGCGTGAGCTGCCCAGCTCAGCGTTCGGCTGAACCGCGGCGCCGGTACCCCCTCGCGGTTCCGACTCGCCCGCGGGCCCACCCGAGCCAGCGATGAGTTCTCACCGCAGCACAGCGACCCCCGACGGTTGAGAGAGTTACGGCCCGCCCAGGGCTACGACGCCGACTCTCCCTCACGGGGCGGGCGTGGGAAGAAGAAGGCAACGCGCCTCTGGTAGTCGGAGTAGCCCGGTCGGTCCTGCATCCGCCGCTCGGTGCGCTTGGCTCCGGTGGCGAACATGAGCAGGTAGGACATCAGCGCAGGTGCCGGTAGCGCCCAACCCGCCGGGGCGGAGGCAGCAGCGGCGAGGTACGCGCCGTCCCACACCAGGGAGTCCCCGAAGTAGTTGGGGTGCCGCGACCACCCCCACAAGCCGGTGTCGAGGATCTTCGGTTTCTGCTCGTCGTCTCGTTGGGTGTACTGCTGCTTCTGCCGGTCGGCCAGGGCCTCGACCACCGTGCCGGCGACCATGACGGCCACACCGGCCGGGGCCAGCCAACGGCGAGGTGACCGTGGCAGCGTCGACGCCGCGGCCAGCTGCACCGGGGCGGACACCAACAGCTGCGACAAGCCCTGGGTCAGGAACACCTTCGCCACGACCTTGGGCGTCGACGCTCCCTCCAGAAACTCGGTGTAGCGAGGGTCTTCGTCGTCGCTGCCTCGCACGCGGCTCAGCAGCTGCCGCTCCAGCCGCACTGCCCAACCGGTCGACACCACCGCCAAGGACCACCGCCGCCAAGGGTTGCCACGGCCGACTACCGCGCTCACGAGCGAGACGGCGGCCAGTCCCGGACCCCAGACGGCGTCGGCGTAGTCACGACGGCCGCTGCGCAGCGCCACCACCGCTGTCGCGGCCTGCAAGAGGGTCACCGCCGACGCGGACACCCCCGCGACGGCACGCAAGTTGGTGACGTCGAACGTGCGTGAACGGTGATTGAGTCTCATCGCCGTACCCCTCGAGTTCAGCGGTCAAGCCCGTTCAGGGTCTCGGTGAGCTGTCTTTCGGTGTCGTTGCCCAACTTCTCGAACACCACCTTGCCCAGCGGCGCGGCGAGCTTCGCAGCACCGTGAAACTCCAGGTCGTTGGTATAGGTGACGTTTGACCCCGCCGCCGTAGCGCTCACCTCGATTGTCTCCGTCGAAGTGGCGGTGTCGTTGCGGCCGACGATGACGATCCGCTGGTCGCTGAGCTGCTCCAGCGTGTACGTCAGCTCGGTGCTGATACCGGCGATCTTCGACGTGTTGTGCCAGGAGGAGCCGACGCGCACCGGTCCGTCATCGTTGCGGACGCAGCGTTCGGTACCCGGGTCCCATTGCTCGGCGTGCGAGAAGTCGGCGAGGTAAGACACCACCAACTCAGGGCGCGGGGTGACGTCGAAGGTGCGGGAGACACTGGGCATATCAACTCCTGATAGTCAGAGCCGGGGTCCACGACTACCCGCCGTACCAATCTGGCAACGCTCTGTCTTGAGTGTCCACCCCCCGGGCGGTACTCCGCCGATTCGACGGTGTGCTGGGCGTGGAGTTCTTCTCCACCGCCCGGGCCGGCTATCGGGCGATGCTGGCCTGGATGCGGACCTTCGGCGACCTCCGCCGGGTTGGATTCGAGTGCACCGGGATCGAACCGTTCGACGTAAGCGCGGCAAGGATGACACCCTGGGCGCCCAAAGCGCCGCCCACGCCGCATTCGCCGATAGTGCCGACGTTGGCTCACCGGCCAGTTCCGGCGCCAACGTGGATGTGTCCACCGCGCAACACCCCGTGCGAGGTAGCGTCCAGCCCGTCCAGGACAAGTGTCCACGGCGCCCGATGCACGTCGACCCCGCCGGTAAAACACACCAGCCGGGCCAACGGGGACAACACCCGCCACCACCCGGTCGGCAACGCCAAATCCACGACCACCACCCGCCCACCGGGACGGACCAGGGCACACGCCTCGGAGAACACCGACCGCCACGCGCCGATGATCGACAGTGAGTAGGTGAACAGGACGGCGTCGAAGGACTCAACGTTGCCGAGGATGGTCAAGAGATCAGCGGCGTCACCACGGTGGATCTCCACATTGGACCAACCGTGCTCGGCGATTCTGTTTCGGGCGCCTTCCAGCATGGCCGCGCTCGCGTCCACGCCGATCACCGCGCCGCTCGCGCCCACCAAGGCCCGCACCAGCGGAAAGTTCAGCCCCGTCCCACAGCCGATGTCCAGCAGCCGGTCGCCCTCCCGCAGGCCGAGTTGACCAACCCCGACCACCCGGCCGAGCCGGTACACCGGCCACTCACCCGACAGCAGGTCATACCACCGCGCCGCGGGCCCGTAGCGGCGAAGGTGCGGGCGTCTCATGACTTCAGCATGCCTGCTCAGTCTCTGCGGCCGGTCCACGTCCGCCCCGGCTTCAGCTTCCGAGCGTCCACCTGCTGTGATGCATCAATGAGCACTGCCGCAGACGGCTATCCCCTGCTCGAGGGCAAAGACCACCGGGCGGTGTCGCTGTTCCAACCGGAGAACTTGTTGCGGGAAGCGCGGCGCCAACGAGGCCTCGGCGACGCGCCGGTGCCCAAGGTGGGTCTGCTCGACCCCGACGGTGACATCGTCAGGCATCTCGCCGCCACCGGTCGGGGACACCGCCACCCCGAGTGGGCCTGTTACCACACCGAGCTGTGGGTGACCGACCTCGATGGCGTCGAGATCGGGGTGGTCGGCGTGGCGGTGGGGGCACCGTTCGCGGTCCTGGTTGCCGAGCAGCTGGCCGCATCCGGTGCCGAGGTGGTGGTGAGCATCACCTCGGCCGGCCAGATCGTGCCCCTGGCTGCCGTGCCGTGCTTCGTGCTCATCGAGCGGGCCCTGCGTGATGAGGGAACCAGCGCCCATTACCTGCCACCGGGCCGGTGGAGCCACCTCGACGGCGGACTGCACGCCCGGCTGGCCGGGGCCTTCGATCACCTGCCCAACCCGGTGCTGACCGGCGCGTCCTGGACCACCGACGCTCCTTACCGGGAAACCACGGCGGCGATCGAGGCCGCGAAGCTTGCCGGGGCCGTGTGTGTGGAGATGGAGGCCGCCAGCCTCTATGCCTACGCCACCGCCCGCGCTCGCCGCGTGGTCTGCCTCGCCCACGTCACCAACACCATGGCCGTGGCCGGCGACGACTTTGAGAAGGGCCCCGACAACGGGGTGCACGACGCACTGGCCGTTGCCCGGGCCGTGGTGGTCGCCCTACTGTGAGGACGGCGCGTACCGCTCGCGTACGAACCACTGGGGGATTCGGCCACGTATGCCTACCATCAGGCACGGGGACATTCTCAAGGCGAGGAGCACTTAGCCATGGCCACCACCCAGACATCAGCGCCGACGGCAATCGAAGGCAGCTATCGCGCGATGGCCCGGGGGTTCGCAGCGCTGCGCATCTTCATGGGCTTGGTCTGGGTGAGCAATGCGCTGGCCAAAGTATTCAGCAGCGGAAGCTTCGACTGGGGGTTCTTTTCCTTCAACCTCATCACCCGCGATGCCGCGCAGCGGATCGCTACCAACGCGGCGTCGAAAACGCAGATCGCCCCGCTGGGCGCGTTCTACCGGGACGTGGTGATACCGAACTGGGGATTTTTCGGGATCTTCCTGACCCTCGCCGAGCTCGCCGTGGCCATCGGCCTGCTGTTCGGTATCGCGACCCGCCTCGCCGCTGTGGGCGGTCTGCTGCTGTTGACACCGATCTGGGTCATGCTCTGGCACACCGACCTCTACCTGTGGGAATACCCGCTCGACCTGTTCCCGCTGTTGCTACTGGCCATCGTGCCCGCCGGCCGGGTCTTCGGCGCGGACCGCAGCCTCGCGCCACGTTTCCGGGGGCGTTGGCCGTTCTGATCATCGAGCACGACCCTATGGGGCCGCGCTCATAAACGAGCTGCCCCTGCGGGCAGCGGACAGGATGGTGCGTGCCCATGTCGCCGATGCCCTACGCCAAGCAGTTCGCCGAGGTGCTCGGGTCGACCATGGCCTACGTCGACGTAGGCGAGGGGGATCCGATCGTGTTCCTGCACGGCAACCCCACGTCGTCGTACTTGTGGCGGAACGTGATCCCCCATCTGCAGAAGCACGGCCGTTGCATCGCGCCTGACCTCATCGGAATGGGGGACTCGACGAAGCTTGCCGACAGCGGTGCGGGCAGCTACCGCTTCGTCGAGCACCGCCGCTACCTCGATGCGCTGTTGGCGCAGCTCGGGGTCCATGAGCGGGTCACCCTGGTGGTCCACGACTGGGGATCGGGCCTGGGTTTCGACTGGGCCAACCGTCACCGCGACGCCGTGGCGGGTATCGCGTACATGGAGGCGGTGGTCGCCCCGGTGACCTGGGCGCAGTGGCCGGAGAATGCCAAGGGCATCTTCGAGGCGTTCCGTTCGCCCGCCGGGGAAAGCATCATCCTGGAGAAGAACGCGTTCGTGGAAAACGTGCTGCCCGCGTCGATTCTGCGCACGCTCAGCGCCGAGGAGATGGATGCGTACCGGGCGCCATTTCGCGAGCCGGGGGAGGGCCGCCGACCTACCCTGACTTGGCCGCGCGAGATACCCATCGACGGCGAGCCCGCCGATGTGCACCAGATCGTGACCGCCTACGGCGAATGGCTGTCCACCGCGTCGGTGCCCAAGCTGTTCATCAACGCCGACCCCGGCTCCATCCTCGTTGGCCCGCAGCGGGAATGGGTACGCACCTGGCCCAACCAGCAAGAGGTCACCGTGCCGGGAATCCACTTCGTGCAAGAGGACTCCGCCGAGGCCATCGGCCGGGCCATCGCCGAGTGGCACTCCACCCTCAGCACCGGCGGATAACCCGAAACTACGCGGGGTTGCGGAACACCTCGGTGAGCGTGGGGACGAGCTCGGGGTCGGCCAGGACCACGACATCATCCCCGGCCGCCAGCGTGGCCTCGGCCCGGACCGGCACCAGATTGCTGTCCCGCACGACGATGCTGATCCACACGTCGCCGACGAGGTCGCCGAGTTCATCGATGGTGCAGCCGTCGGCCTGCGACCCGGGTGCCACGGTCAGCCGGTGCACCCCTTCCGGTTCGTCGCGTAGCCGGACGCCTACCGTCCACGGTTCGGGGTCGACGACGCGCATCGGCAGGTGCAGCAGGGCGGCGACGCCAGGCACCAGGCTGCCCTGCACCAGGACCGAGAAGGCCACGACCACGACCACGATGCCGTACAGGCGGTCGGCGTCGGGAACCTGGGCGGCGCGCAGCATCTCGCCGAGCAGGATGGGTACCGCGCCCTTGAGTCCGGCGAAGAGGATGAAGGCACGTTCATTATGCCGCAGGCGGGTTGGTAGCAGGCAGGTACCGACCAGCACCGGGCGGATGAGCAGCGTGAGGGCGGCGCCGAGCGCGACCCCGGGGACCCACACCTCGGTGTGGGCGAGCACGTGCAGGTCGACCGTCAACCCCAGGACGGTGAAGGCAACGATCTCCGCCAGCCCGGCCAGGGCCCCGTGGAAGCGTTCGATCTCCCGCTTGTAGGGGGCGCGTCCGTCGCCGATGACGATGCCGGCGACGAACACCGCCAGGAAACCCGAACCATGGGCGAGGGTGGCGATGCCGTACAGCATCAACGCGCTGGCGAGGGTGCGCAACGAATACAGTCCCTCGCTGGGCAATGGGACCCGCCGCATGAACAGCAGCAAGGCGCGTCCGGCGACGACGCCGACGGCCGCGCCGATCACCATCTGCAGCGCGAACTCGCCCCCCACGAGCGCGAAGCCGCCGGCGCTGAGCCCGCCGGCGGCGATGAGACTGCCCATCAGGGCGATGCCGACCGGGTCGTTGGCGCCGGATTCCCCCTCCAGGATCGTCCCGCTGCGCCCGGAGATCTCCCGCCGGCCGAGCACGGAGAACACGACAGCGGGGTCGGTCGGGGCCACAGCCGTGGCGACCAGCAGCGCCACGTACCAGCTCAGCCCGAACGCGAGGTGCAACAGCACCGCACCGCCTGCGGCGGTCAGGAAGGTGCCCAGCACCCCTACCGCGGCGATGGACGCGGCCGCGGCCCGGAACCGGGACCAGCCGATGTGCATCCCGCCGTCGAACAGAATGAGCACCAACGCGATGGTGACCACCCGCTCGACGGTGCGTTCGGGTGGTGCCTGCAGTCCGGGAACGAGATTGACCGTGACGGCGGCGCCGACGAGCACCAGCAGCGGAACCGGGACCTTGACCCGTTCGGTGAGGCGGTTCGCCAGCACCGCAACCAACCCCACCGTGCTGGCCAGCAGAACGATCAAGGCGTAGTGGCCGGTGTCGCTCAACTCGGTGGCCAACGGCGGTCGAGTGCGGCCTGGACGTGACTGCCCAGCGTGGCCATCTCGGCGCGCTCGGCGCCGGCGAAGTCCTGCTGCTGCGCGTCCCGCAGTACCGCGGGCCCGGGATCACGCTGCGCCATCTCACCCAGCAGCGCGGCGCTGTGCCCCAGGGTGTGCACCGCGGTCGTGGGGTCGTTGATCCCGGGGGACGGCGCCTTGGTGGCGACATCGGTGAGCTGGCGCAGGCCGTAGCCCGAGGTGCGGGCCGTGATCGGCACCGCACCGGCGGCGGGCACCGGCACGCCAACGGCCGGTGGGTCCCCGTCGAGTTCGGGCAGGACGCGGAGCAGAGTCGCCCGTGCCTGCGTATGCACATTGCGCACCATCGTCTCGACCCTGCTCTCCCGCACCAGGTGAGCCGGGAACAATGCCAGCGTGCCTTGCACGAACCGGTCGCCGCTGAAGGTACGCAACAGCCGAGGAGAGAACTGGCTGCTGGCGAGCTCCAGGGTCACCACCGTGAGCGAGAACGTCAGGGACGTCACCGTGATCAGCGATCCGGCGACCGCACTGAGCACGGAACGCGCCGCGTCCGCGTGACCGCCGAAGAGGTACGCCGCCACCGCCGCAGGCAACTGCCCGTCCACACCGGAGTCCAACCGTGTCAATCCGATGCCTGACGCCACCGCGACCACCACCACCGCGACCACCACCGCCGCGGTCGGCAGCGGCCACAGCCGGGTGCGAATCGCGTCGGACAGCACGGCCCACCTGCGCTTCGCATCGCTCCGAGAACCCACCGGCCGTCCCTCCGTGCGCATCACTCCGTGTCGTCGCTTCGCGCGCCGATGAACTTGGTCGGGTAAGAGGACGGTACACCCGGGCCTGCTGGAACCGGCCACCGATAGGGTTGCGGGGCGCACCCTTCAGCGTCCTTTCAGGATCGCTCAGCACCCCTTCAGTACCTTTTAATCAAGGGTGGCGGCGGAGGGGGCACCAGGCCCCCCACACACGCCGGAGGCAACCCATGGCCACACCGTGCTGGACCCCGCAGCGGCGCCGAACACTCCCGTCCGCCGGAGCACCTCGCCGCAGGCCACGACGCAGCGGCCGTGGCCCGGCAACGCCCAAGTACCCCCTGCTCGGGGGCGTCACGTCGTTGCACGCGATCCAGCTCAGCGACACGAGCTCGGCCGTCGACAGCGGCTCATGCTGTTCCTAACGCAGCAACAGCTCGCCGGTGAACGCGGCGAGCGCTGGACCCGAGAGGATGCCGAGGACGACAGACCCGATCGCGGCGACGTAGGCGGCACCAGTGCTCCAGCGACCCGCGGTCTCCGGGCTGTCCTGCGTCACGAGTGGGCGGCGGAACAACGGGCCGATCCAGCGCAGGTAGTAGAACAGGCTCGCCACCGTGTTGACCGCGGCGAGGACGAACAGCCACCCGAGTCCGGCGTCGAGGGTGGCCGTGAAGATGGTGAGCTTGCCGACGAACACTGCCGTCGGTGGGGTGCCAACCAGTCCGAGCAGGCAGACCACCAGGCTCAGCGCGAGCCAGCGGTGCCGGCTGAACAATCCCGTGTAGTCGGTGAGCCGACGGGCTGAGGGCAGGGCGCACGCCACGGCGAAGGCCCCGAGGTTGGTGATCGCATAGGCGGCGAGGTAGAAACCGAGCGACGGCAGCGCGAGTGCCGCCCGCCCCGCCGCAGCCACGGCCATCAGCAGGTAGCCCACCTGGCTGATGGTGGAGTAGGCGAGCAGCCGCCGAACGTCATCCTGGAAGAAGGCGCCGAGGTTGCCCAGCGTCATGGTGACCGCGGCGATGACGGCCACCACCAGCGACCAGTTGACCGGGGCACCGGGCAGGGCTTGGGCCAACAACCGGTACATCCCCACGAGCGCACCGATTTTCGGGATGGTGGTGACGAACGCGGCGACCGGGGCGGGAGCACCTTGGGTGACGTCGGGGACCCAGAAGTGCGCCGGGACGGCGCCGGCCTTGAACAGCAGACCGGCCAGTGTGGCGACGAGCCCGACGGCCACCGCCACCCGCGCCGCCTCCGGCAGGGTGCCGGCCAAGGTCGGGTAGTCGGTGCCGCCCCCCACGCCGAACAACAGGGTGACGCCCAGGAGCATGACGATCCCGAACAGCGCCCCCAGCAGGTAGTACTTCAGCGCGGCCTCGGTTCCGGGCGAGTCTTTGCTGAACCCGGCCAGGGCGTAGAGCGGGACGCTGGCCAGCAGGTAGGCGGCGACGAGAACCAGTAGTTCGTTGGCCCCGGCCAGGGAGATCGACCCGAGGGCACCGAGCAGCAGCAGGACGTAGAACTCGGTCTCCCGAGCCAGGTTCGTAACGCTGTCCACGGACAAGCACAGAGTCAGCAAGGTCGCGGCCAGTACCACGATGCGGGTGATGTTCAGGCCGATGTCGACGGCGAAGCCGCCGCCGAACACGGTCTGGGCGGGCTGGGTCATCGCGGTCCCGGTCGCGATCAGCCCGCCGGTACAGGCCACCGCGGCGATCGCCCGCACCACCCATTGCCGGCGCCGCGGCAGCCAGGCACCGACCAGCAGCCCGAGGACCGCCCCCAGCAGCAGAAATACTTCGGGCAGCAAGGCCGCCGGGTTCTCGTTCATCCCTCCCATGCGGTTACCGGGCGACCAGATCGACGACGACGCGGGAAACCGGTTCGATCACGTCGAGCAGGAATCGGGGGAACACGCCGATGACCACCGAAAGCACCAGCAACGGCACGATCGCGGTCAGCTCCACGGCCGTGGTGTCGCCATCTTGCAGGAGTTGCGGTTCACGCGGCGGTCCGAGGAACACCCGTTGCACGGCCACCAGGAACAGCGCAGCGGTCAGCAGGATGCCGAGGAACGCAAACCCAGTGGCAACCGGAGCGGCGGGCAGGGCGCCGGTGAAGATCTGGAACTCGGCGATGAACCCGGAGAACCCGGGAAGGCCGAGGGAGGCGAACGCCGCGACGGCGGTCAACCCGGCGAACCGCGGCATCGTGGCGGCCAACCCGCCATAGGCGCTCATCTCATAGGTGTGCCCGCGGGCGTAGAGCACCCCGGAAAGCAGGAACAACGCGCCGGTGATCAAACCGTGGCTGACCATCTGGGTGACCGCCCCGGTGACCGCGAGCTGGCGGGCCTGCTCGTCGCTGTGCGCGAGCAGCCCGGCGCTGCCCACGGCGAGCAGAATGTAGCCCATGTGGTTGACCGAGGTGTAGGCGATCATCCGTTTGAAGTTGCTCTGCGCCAACGCCACCAGCGCCCCGTAGAGCACCGAGACCACGCCGACGATCACGAAGACCCAGGCGTAACGGCGCCAGGTGTCGGGCAGGATCGGCATCATGATCCGGAGGAAGCCGTAGGTGCCCATCTTGAGCATCACCCCGGCCAGAATCACCGAGCCGGTGGCCGGGGCCTCGGTGTGCGCCGGCGGCAGCCAGGTGTGAAACGGCACCGTGGGGGTCTTGATGGCGAAACCCACGCCGAGGGCCAGCAGCACCAGCCCGGCTGCCCACCCTTGCCCGGCCAGCGGCAGCTGCCTGGCGAGGGCGACCATGTCGAAGGTGTGCGGGTCGCTCGCGACGTAGAGGCCGATGAAGCCCAGCAGCAGCGCCAGCGACCCGGTGAAGGTGTAGAGGAAGAACTTCAGTGCCGCTCGCTGCGCTTGGCCGTGCCCCCAGCCGGCGATGACGAAGTACATCCCGACGATGGACAGGTCGAAGAAGACGAAGAACAGGATGAGGTCCAACGCCACGAACACCCCGAGGCACACCGTTTCCAGGAACAGGAACAGCACGACGTAGGAGCGCACCCGCCGGTCCTCGCGCAGCGCGTAGATGGCGCAGGCCAGGAACAGCACCGCGGTCAGCGCGACCAGCGGCAGGGACAGCCCGTCGACGCCGATGTGGTAGCCCGAGCCCGCACTGGGGATCCACTGCACGTTGGTCTCCTGGGCGATGCCGGTGAGCACTCCCCCGCCCGGGTGGTAGCGCCGCACGAAGCCGATCCACAGCACGACGGCCAGCCCGACCTCGACGGCGCTGATCCCCACCCACGCCCGGAGCAAAGCCCGGTCGGAGGCCCCCGGCAGTGCCAGCAGGACGAGGCCGGTCGCGGCAGGCAGAAACAGCAGGATCGACAGCATCACCGCACCAACGCCAGAACGAGGGCGAGCAGCACGAGACCCGCGACAGCCTGGGCGTAGTACTGGTGCAGCTGCCCCGTCTGCGGCCGCCGGGCCAGCGTCCCGGCCCGGCGGGTCCCGGCGGCGATGGCGCGGACCACGTCGTCCACTCCCACCTCCAGGCGTACCGAGCTCAGCCGCGCCAACAACCGTCCGAGACCGCCAACCCGATCGATGCCCTGATCGAGGACACGGTCGTCGAAGCGGGCCAGGGCATGCGCCAAATACATCGTCGGAGCCACGATCCCGCGTCGGGCCAGCCGCTCGAGCCCGAGCCAGTCCGCCCACCACCGCCGTACCGGTTCGGGGATGCGTCGGGGCGATCGCCGCCAGCCCACCATCACGGCCACACCGGCCACCGCCAGCACGCCCGAGACCGTCAGCTCCATCACGCTCGGGGTGATATCCGCTGGCCCAGTGACTGCCGGCAGGGCAAGCACACCCAGCGCCGCCGCCGCAACCGCCAGCAGCGGCAGCGGGGCGTTCATCAGGGCACTGACCCAACGGGTACCGCGCTGCTCGGTGTCATAGGCCGCCTGCGCCGGTGCCCGGCCCCAGACAGCAATCAGAGCCATGCCCGCGTACAGCGCACTGAACAGGGCAGCGGCGAGACCGACGGCGTACAGCGCCGCGGACTGCTGACGAGCCGCGGCGAGGACGTCGTCCTTGCCCACCCAGATCGACAACGGCGGCACCCCGGCCAGCGTGAGCGCGCCCACGGTGAACGTGGCACCGACGACCGGGTAGCGGCGCGCCACCCCGGCCAGCGCGGTCAGGTCCTTGGTGCCCAGCGCATGCAGCCAGGCCCCGGCGCCCAGGAACAGCAGACTCTTCGTCGCCGCGTGGGCAACCAGCTGCAGCGTGCCACCGCCCACTGTAGACACTCCTGCGGCCAGGACGATGAACCCGACCTGCGAACACGTCGAGGCCGCCAGCAGCTGCTTGAGGTCGGACTGGGCCAGCGCCACCACCCCCAGCAGCAACGCGGTGCCCACGCCGATCCAGGCCACCGTCGTGCCGGCCCAGCTCGTCGCCGCCAGCAACGGGTGCAGGCGCAGCAACAGATACCCACCGGCGGCGACCATCGTCGCCGAGTGCAGCAACGCGGACACCGGGCTCGGCCCGTCCATCGCCCGGGACAGCCAGAAGCTGAACGGCAGCTGCGCCGATTTCCCGAGCGCGGCCAGCACCAACCCCGCCGTCACCACCGCCAGCCACGGCGCCGTCGCACCCGGCAGCGCGGCCAAAGACAGGGTGCCCACCCCGCCTGCCAGGGCCGCCCCCGCGGCCAAGTACATGCCCAAGTCGGCGGTGCGGGTGGTGAGGAAGGCGAGGGTGGCCGAGTGCACCCGATGCGGTTCGGTCCACCAGAAGCCGATCAGTGCATACGACATCGCGCCCATCACTTCCCAGGCACCGAGCAGCACCACCAGATCCGTCGCGGTCACGGTGAGCAGCATCGCCGCGGAGAAGATCAGCATCAGCCCGAAGAAGCGGGCCCGCGCCTCGTGCAGGCCGAACTCGCCGGCCGCGTAGACCAATACCGCCAGGGTGACGGCCGTGACGGTCAGCACCATGACGGCGGACAAACCGTCGACAGCTACCCCCGCGCGGATACCGGCCAGCAGCGGCACCGACACCGTCGGACGCCCCACCGTGACCGTGACGGCGAGCACCAACGCGGCCGTGGCGGCGCCGAGGCCCACTCCCGGTGCCCACGGATCGGCCCGGGGGCCAAGGACCAGCAAGCCCAGGCCGGCCACCAGCGGGACGGCCACGAGCAGCACCAACGCGAGGTTCATCCGCGATCAGTCCTTGAGGTCCGCGGCCATGTCGGTCAGGTCGACCTCGCGCGCCCGGAAGATGGCGGTGACGGCGGCGAACCCCATTGCCATCTCGATGGCCATGGCGGACACCGCGACCAGTACTAGCACCTGCCCGTCGGGGCGGGCCGGTGAAGTGAAGTACCAGAATGCGACCGCAGCCACGATGATCGCGTTCACCATCAGCTCCAGGCCCATCATGATCATCACGATCGACTGCTGGGACAGCGCGCCGTACAGGCCGATGGACAGCAACGCCGCCGCCAGCAGCAGAAAAGCCTGCAGGGTCATCTGCCCACCCCGCCCCGGATCGGGTCATCGGCGGTGGTGCGGTTCAGCTCGTCGCCGTAGCGGTCGTAACGGCCGCGGTGGGTGGACAGCACGATGGTGCCGACCATCGTCGCGAACAACGCAATCCCGATGATGAGCATCACCAGCATCTTCGACCCCATCAGCGACTCCCCCAGGGCGAAGGTCACCTCCGGTGGCGGTCGGCCCGTCCGCGCGGGCCACGGGACGAGGAAAATTCCTGCCGTCAGGATCACGAAGGTGCCCACCGCCAGCGTCATGGAGCCGGGCTTGTTGTGGTACATCGACATCGGCATCAGACCGGCCGGGTTCATCATGTACATGATCATGAACACGGCCATGATCACCATTTCCATGATCATCATCAGCACCACCAGGACCGCGAGGTAGGCCGAGTCCAGCAGCAGGATGTCCACCGCGGCGAAGATGAACGAGGCGAGCAGCGCGAAGGTCGCCCGCGCCATCGAGCTCACCCGGAACACCGCGAACCCGGTGAGCACCGCCGCCGGTGCGCAGACCCAGAACACCACCTCTGCCAACACGATTCGATCCCTCCTGTTAGGTGAGCAGTACGACGACAGCAACGACCAAGGCCTGTACCAGCGTCAGCGGAATGAGCACCACCCAGGCCACTTCGGTGAACCGATCCATCCGCACCGTCGGCACCCGGGTGCGTAGCCACACCAACCCGCCCAGCACCACGACCGTCTTCACCAGGACCCACAACCACCCTTGCAACAGCGGACCACCATCGCCGCCGAGAAACAACGGCACGGCCATCGCCGCCGCCGCGGTGAGCAACAGGTACCGGCCCCCGGCGAACACCAAGCGGTCCACTCCGGACAGCTCGGCGGCCACCCCGCCGGCCAGGTCGCTTCCGACCGGCTGGTCGAACGGCCCGGAGAAGGACATGGCCAATGCGGAGATCAGGTACACGACGAAGGCCACCGGCATCCACACCACGAACCACACATGACCCTGCGCCGCTACGATGTCCCCGACCCGCAACGACTGCGCGCCCAGCGCCGCGGTGATCAACGCGAACATGTGCGGCAGCTCATAGGCCAGGCCCTGCGCCACGAACCGGTACCCGCCGACCAGTCCGAACACCGAGTTGGCACCCCACCCCGCCAGCCACAACGCGGCCCAGGCCAGCACCTCGGCGCCGTTGAACCACACCACCCCGATGGACAGGTCACTGATCGGGCGGTGCCCCAGCGGAATGACCAACACCGCCAGCACGGCGGCCACCCCGACCCCGGCCCCACCGACCCGCCACAGCAGGGTGTCCGCGGCCGGTGTGACCCGTCGCTGCTGGATGAGTAGTCCGCCCACCTCCCGCAACGGCTGGCTCACCCGCACCGGCGCACCGGCCGCCCGCGCGTCCAAGACGGCGGACCCGCTGGCCGCAGCCAGCGCCAGCACCCCCAGCAAAGCCGGACCAAGCACGATCAGCCACCACTCACTCATGGGGTGCCTCCGCGGAGATCATGGCCTCGATGTCGGGGTCCAGGCTCGCGACGATCAAGCGCACCGCCGCAAGCTCTTGGCCGACCACCAGGCCCGGAAGCGCGTCCAGGTGGGCGCGAGCGGCCTCCGCGCGGGGCGGTGCCGGCGCGCCGGTGAGCTGGTCCAGCCAGCGCAGCCACCGCGCGGTGGCGTCGGCGCGGGTGCCGTCAGCCTCGGTGAGCACGCCAAGCCCGTCGGTAGACCACCGCAGCAGGCGAGAACGACGAACCCGCCGAACCCACCGGTCCAGCTGCGTGGCCGCCGTCGTGTGGTGGGTCAACACCTCGTCCCGTAGCCGCCGCGCTGTCGACGCCGCCGCCGACCACCCCGCGAGGCCCAACATCCGTTGCAGGCTGTCCAAGGCGGCTTCGGGTGCATTATGGACAGTCCAAAACGGACCCGCTGCCGCGCCGACAACCTGACAAGTGGCCGCCTGAACCACGTCACCCTGCAGCACCAGATGCAGCCGCAGTCCCGTCGGCCAATCGGACAACGCCGGCCCCAGCGGCACGTGCAACTGGTCCAGGGACACACCGTCGCGGTCCGGGGCCCGCTCAGCCATGTCCCGCTCGGATAGGGCGGGCACCGCCCTGACCTGCGCGCGCTGCCGCACCGGATCGGCCAGCTCCGCCACGGCCCGGTCCAGCGCCCGCTCCGCCTCCGCGGCCACAGTCACCTTCTCGCGGGCGGCCGGCAGCGGCAGCTGCGCCCACACCCGTTCGGCAACCTCCGCGTCCAGTACCCCGCAGCGCAGGAGCACGTTCGCCTGCGCGGGGGCGAGCGCCTGGCGGTAGCCCCGGACACGGATCAGCTGTTCGACCGCCAAGCGACACCCCGTGCCCCCTGGCCCGGTCAGCACGAAGACGCTGGGCCGCGTACCTCGCAGGAGTGCTGCCGTCAGGTCCACCGCAGCGCGCCCTCCCGCCAGGCGTATACCACCCCGGCGAGCAGCACCAGCAGAAACGCGAACATCTCTACCACGGCGGACACCCCGACCGCACGCACCACCAGCGTCCACGGGTACATGAACACCATCTCCATGTCGAACGCCAGAAAGATCATCGTGATCGGATACCACCGGACGTGGAACCGGGATACGGCGTGCTCGCTGGGTGCCATGCCGGACAGGAAGGGCTCGCACCGCAAGGTTTCCTGCGTCACCCGCAGTACCCACGACGCTCCATACACCGCAGCAATCACCACCGCCGCGCCGGCCAGCAGAAGCAGGGCAGGCAGGAATTCCTCCATGTATTGTTCCCTCCGTTCTCACCGGGGTGGACCACACTCGGATGCAGCACTTCGTACGGTGCACCACAACCGGCTACTCCGCAGCGCGGCTGGTGAACCGGCGTAGCCGCAGGCTGTTGGTGACCACGAAGACGGAGCTGAAGGCCATCGCAGCGCCCGCGATCAGCGGGTTCAGCAGTCCCAGCGCGGCCAGCGGGAGGGCGGCCACGTTGTAGGCGAAAGCCCAAAACAGGTTGCCCTTGATCGTCTTCAGCGTCGAGCGGGACAGGCGGATGGCGTCCGCCGCGGCCCGCAGGTCACCGTGGACCAAGGTCAGGTCGGAGGCCTCGATGGCGACGTCGCTGCCGGTGCCCATGGCCAGTCCGAGGTCAGCCTGGGCCAGGGCCGCGGCGTCGTTGACCCCGTCGCCGACCATGGCCACCGTCGCGCCGTTGGCTTGCAGGTCGGTGATAGCGGCGACCTTGCCCGCCGGTAGCACCTCGGCGATCACGTCGTCGGGTTCGATCCCGACCTGCGCGGCGACCGACCGGGCGGCCCTGCGGTTGTCGCCGGTCAACAGCACCGGGCGCAGGCCCAGCTCCCGGAACTGGGCGATGGCCGCGGCGGAGGTGTCCTTGATGGTGTCGGCGACGACGATCACTCCGCGGACCACCCCGTCCCAGGCCACCCACACCGGGGTGGTCCCCTGGGCTTCGGCCTCCTCGGCGACCGTGGCCAGGCCCGACGGCGCCGGCAGCGACCACTCCTGCGCGAGCCAACTGCGCCGCCCCACCAGCACAGCGTGCCCGTCGACGACCCCGGTGACCCCGCGCCCGTCGTGATTGACGAACTCCTCCACCGGCGGTAGCGGCGCACCGCTGGCGCGCGCGGCGGTGGCGATGGCCTGGGCGATCGGGTGCTCGGAGGCGACCTCGAGGGCCCCGGCCAGCCGCAGCAGCTCATCGCTGCTTTCCGGGGCGCCGGGGTGCACCCCCGCAACACTCATCCGACCGGTGGTGATGGTGCCGGTCTTGTCCAGCACGATGGTGTCGACCCGTTGGGTGGACTCCAGCACCTGCGGGCCCTTGATGAGGATGCCCAGCTGCGCGCCACGTCCCGTGCCGACCATCAGGGCGGTGGGAGTGGCCAGCCCGAGCGCACAGGGGCACGCGATGATCAACACCGCAACCGCCGCGGTGAAGGCCGCGGTCACCGGGTTGCCGGTCAGCAACCACGCGCCAAGGGTGAGCAAGGCCAGACCGATGACGACGGGGACGAAGATCGCCGATACCCGGTCTGCCAGGCGCTGGACCTGCGCCTTGCCGTTCTGGGCGTCCTCGACCAGGCGCGCCATCTGCGCCAGCTGCGTGTCCGCCCCGATCCGAGTGGCCCGCACCAACAGTCGCCCGCCGACGTTGACGGTGGCGCCGATGACCTCGTCCCCGGGGCGGACCTCCAGCGGCACGGACTCGCCGGTGAGCATCGAGGCGTCCACTGCGGAGCTGCCCTCGACGACGACGCCGTCGGTAGCAACCTTTTCTCCCGGCCGGACGATGAAGACGTCGCTCACCGTGAGTTGCGCGGTGGGGATCCGGACTTCAGTGCCGTCGCGCAGTACGGCGACGTCCTTGGCACCCATATCCAACAAAGCCCGCAACGCGGCACCGGAGCGCTTCTTCGCACGGGCCTCGAAGTAACGACCAGACAGGATGAACACCGTCACCGCGGAAGCCACCTCGAGGTAGATGTGGTTCGCCCCGACCCCAGCCTCCGGCAGCAGGCTGAAGCTCATCCGCATGCCCGGCATGCCCGCGTCACCGACGAACAGCGCCCACAACGACCACAGGTACGCCGCGGAGACCCCCACGGAGATGAGGGTGTCCATGGTGGCGGCACCGTGGCGAGCATTCGCCCATGCCGCCCGGTGAAACGGCAACGCCCCCCACACCACGACGGGCGAGGCCAGGGTCAGGGCGAGCCACTGCCAGTTGGTGAACTGCAGCATCGGGACCATCGACATCACGACGACGGGCACGGCCAGCACGAGCGAGACCAGCAGCCGCAGCCGCAACGGCGCAGCCTCGTCTGCTTCCACTGGTCGCGACTGCGCATCGCCATCTGCCGCGGGGTCGACCGGTTGGGTTGCGGTGTAGCCGGTGGCCTCCACGGTGCCGACCAGATCGGCTGGTGCCACCGATCCGCCGTAGGTGACCTTGGCCTTCTCCGTGGCGTAGTTGACGCTCGCGCTGACCCCGTCCAGCTTGTTCAGCTTCTTCTCGATCCGTGCCGCACACGAGGCGCAGGTCATCCCGCCGATCGACAGCTCGATGCTGCTGGGCTGACCAATCTGGTCTCCCTGATCAAGCCCGGCGCCCTGGTCGATGATGCTCATGTCCTGCCCTCTTGTTCGCTCCGTCAGTGGATGTGTTTGTCAGGCCGTCGCCAAGTGGTAGTCACCAGCCTCGTCGAGCGCCCCGACGACCTGCTCGTCGCGCAGCGGGGCGTCACTGGTGACGGTGACCGTGGAGGTACCGCCCGCGGCTAGGTCAACGTTGACCTCGGTGACACCGGGCAGTGCGGTGATTTCGTCGGTGACGGCGCCGGCGCAGTGGCCGCAGGTCATGCCGGTGACAGGGTAATTGGTGGTGGTACTCATGGTGGTCTCCTTCAAGGGTTTGTTGTGAGTGAAGATGGTCAGGAGCGGACGAGGCGGGCGATGGCGTCGGAGGCCTCGCGGACCTTTGCCTCCGACTCCTGGCCGCCAGCCTTGGCGGCGTCGACCATGCACCCGGCCATGTGCTCGTTCAGCAGCCCCAGGGCCACCGATTGCAGCGCCTTGGTGGCCGCGGAGATCTGGGTGAGGATGTCGATGCAGTACTTGTCGTCCTCGATCATCTTCTGCAAGCCGCGGGTCTGACCCTCAATGCGGCGCAGCCGCTTGAGGTAGTCGTCCTTGTTGGCTGTGTAACCGTTCACGTGCCGCCTTCCGATGCTCTCTTCGCGGGTCAGCGAACTCTGCCGACCCGCGGTAACTACTATACCCCCCTATCGTACTTACTCAAGTGAGCCGGGCTTCCTATCGCTCACACTACTTACCCTACGGGGGTAGGGCTGAACCGAAATTGTCTTGCCAAGTACGCAGGGCCGCAGCACACGGTTCCACCCAGCTCGGACAGCGAAGTCTGCGCGGAGCTGACCCTGAAGGCTCACCTCAAGGTGGGTGAGGTGCTCGAGCAGTTGGACACGGGCCGCGAGCTGGCCTACACGACGGTGATGACGGTGCTGGACAACCTCCACCGCAAGGATCGGGTGACCCGCGCCAGCGGATGATGACCGCCACCTGGAGCGCTCCCATCGAGAGCGCCGCTAAGGCGGGCTGGATCGGTGCCCAAACACTGAATGCACCAGAGACACCGCGCAGGCCGACTACCGGTTTGTTGCACACCGGACAGCCGATGGCCACCGGACGCGTTGCGCGGCGCCCACCGCTCGCAGCAGCGGATTCTCACCCGGTGGCATCGACTTCCCGGGTATCGGATGGTGGGTGGAGAAGGACGGGTGCCCGGACCGGGCACGGTGGATCATGCTCATCTGATGTTCAGCGTCGAGTCCTCGCCGTCGAGGCGGTCCTCGATCAACCCCAGTTGGGCTCGGGCCGGGGTGGCCAACGGTCGGGTGGTGCGGGTGACCAGCAGATCGGTGTCGAGTTGCCCGTTGTGCACGGTCGGCCCGAACGGGCTGTAGAACGCGCCGTCGGCCGTGATCGTCAGTTCCGCGGGCAGGTCAGGCATGGCGGCGTGCACACCGAGGTCGTTGTTGATGGCGCGGCCCCGGTGCACGATGGGGCGGATGATGTGCTCGGAGTCGGGGACCCCGAGGTCGCGGTGCAACGCACACAGCCGGTCGAGTTCAACGTCCTCGATGGATTCCACGGTCGTGGCGATACGGACCTTGATGCCGCGCTCCACCAGCGCCGGGATCGCCGCGGTCACCTTGGCGAAGTTGCGGGGGGCGCGCATCGCGTCGTTGGTGTCGGCGTCGGGGCGGTCCAGGGAGATCTGTAGGGCTACCGGCAGCCCGGCCAGGACCTCGACGCGAGCCAGGAGGCGACGGCTGAACAGGGTGGCGTTGGTCAGCGTGACCACCGGGAGCTGCTGGGCGAGTTCGGCGAGCAGATCGGGCATGAATGGTTGCAGAAACGGCTCACCGCCGGTGACTCCGAGGTCGGTGAATCCAAGGTCGCGGGCCTGAGCGGCAATGTCGAGCATGACGGCCGGGTCGAGTTCGCGGCGGGTGGCGCCGGGACTGGATTCGGTGAGGCAGTAGGTGCAGGCGATGTTGCAGTGGTAGTTGGTATACATCCACACCCGCCCGGGTAACCGGCCAGCAGCCACCGCTTCCGCGACCGGTCCCACGGGAGGCGGATCCGTGCGGTTGGGGCGGGTGGCGGGCCCGGTCGCGGGTGTCCTCACAGCAGGTCCTCGGCGGCGAGGCGGTCCAGCACGACGGGGGCGGTGGGCAGCTCCAGCGCGGTGGCGAACCGATTAAGCATCAGGGTGGCTCCGATGAGCAGGGTCAGCTCCACGATTTCGTGGTCTGCCCAATGCCGGCCCAGCGCGATGCGAGCACCCGAATCCACCGGGCCCCGACCGGTCGCCACGGCGTCCACCCAGCCCAGCAGGGCAACCTCGGGGGGCGCGGTGAACGTTGCGGAAGTGTCCCCGGCGGGGTCATCACGCAGGGCACGGACCTCGGCTGTGCTCAGCCCGACGTCCAGGGCCACCGTGGTGTGCGAGCGGGTGCAGAACTCGCAGTCGGCCAGCGCCGAAGTCCGCACTATCACGATTTCCTTGGTACGGGCCTCGATCCCCGACGCTGCGAGGACGGTCCCGAGGAAGGGGACGGTCACGGTCAACAGCTCCGGAACCTGGGCCAAGGCGGCCACCAGCGGCCCGGGGTCACCATCGGCGAAATACGGGCGGGCCAACAACGGGATCCGGCCCGGCCCGATCAGCTCCACCGCGGTCACGCCCGCCCCCCGAACGAGACCGGGGCGCAGACACGGGACTCACGCTGCATCCGCACGAGCCGCCCGCGACGAGGGCCCGTACGCGATCCTGAACGTGCGACAGGCGCTGGCATGAAACCTCCGAGCTAGCTAGACAGGTCCTCTCCTGAATAAACCCGGTCACCACCAAGAATCCTTCCCGCACGTCGCGCCCGGTCGCCGAAGCCCCCTCGCGTCGTCAGCATCGTGCCGCCGCAGCATTGCACGCGTCAGTCCGAACGGCGTTCGAGCGCCCGCAGGATGCGTTGTGCTGTCCGTCGGGCGTCGCGGTCGACACCGTCGATGATGGAGGAGTTCAGGCGCGTCTGCCAAGGCAGCCCCATCCAGTGCAGGCCGGGCACGGCGGACGCTCCGTCGTGGTGAACCGGTGCTCCAGCACTGTCGGTTGCCTCGGCAACCTGGATCCAGGATGTGTCGGGGCGGTATCCGGTGCACCACAACACCGACGATGTCGTCAGCGAGCTCCCGTCAGCCAATCTCACCTGCCGTCCGTCGCCGCTGACCACGCGGTGGGGATGGAGGCGGACGCGTCCGCCCCGGATGAGCTGACGCAACTGGCGGCCGACAATGGCGTCACCACGTCGACGGATGTACCGGGACACCCGGGCGCTGCTCGCGGCGTTCAAGACCCCGGTCAGCAACATCCACCAATACATGCTCACACCCAGAAAATCCTCCGGCAGAAACCACGGGGGTCCGGGGCTGGCGATGGTGACCGGGTGGGTTGCTGCCAACTCGAGGGCGAGCTGCGCAGCGGAGTTCCCGCCTCCGACGACGAGAACAGGACCGGACGGGATGTCGGCCGGACTGCGATAGTCGTAGGAGTGCAGCTGTGTCACCGCCGGATCGAGACCGCGTCCGGCGGCGGGAATGTTCGGTCGGTGAAAGGGCCCCGTGGCGATGACGACCTGCGCAGCGTGGACCGGTCCCGTCGACGTCGACGCCACGAACCCGCATCGCTGCGCGGTGAGCCGCTGCACCCGCACGCCTGTCTCGACGGGCAGGTCGAAGCGTTGGGCGTAGCTCTGCAGGTAGTCCGCCATCTCGGTGCGGGACGGGGTGCGCCCCGGACCGTCCGGAAAACGCAGTCCGGGAAGGCTGCTGAACCGTCTCGGCGTGAACAAGGTCAGACTGTCCCACCGCTCGAGCCAGCTCTGCCCCACCTGGGTGGCGTCCACGACCAATACCCGCACGGCAGGGATGCGGCGGAGCCAGTACGCGGTGCCCAGACCCGCCTGACCGGCACCGATCACCAGGACGTCCACCTCCCGAGGCGGGCGGGGATGCGGGGGCCTCACGATCTCAAGCAGCCCGGCGACTCTTGGACGGGCGGGTGAGAGCCGGCCGGAGTTCCCATAGCCCGCCGAGTACGAGGAACGTCCCCCAGGGCCACCCCTGGACAAAAATCCCGCCGACCTGCGCCTCGAGCAACTCCAGGGCGCCGATCGCGGCCACAATGACGGCGATCGCAAGCGGGTTGCAGGGTATCCCGACGCGGGGCAGCTGCGTGGCCAGGATCGCGCCGATCCCGATCGCGAGGATCGTGGTGGCGGTGAAGTCCGCCTGGATCGTTCCACTGAGCACCGTCGTGGTGGCGACCCCCCACGCGGTGACGATCAGGCCGGGGACCCACAGGCCGCCGCTGCGCCCGCCGGCGGCCGAGCTGACGAGGTAGGTGAGACCGATGATCAAGGGCATCCAGTAGAGCTGCTTCGGGCCGACCGGCTGCACGACAAGGATGACGACGACGCCGCCGAGGAGCAGCAGCATGCCGCGGGCGACAGCGTGCACAGTCGTCGGGCCGGGCGGGGTCGGGGTGGCCGGGCCGCGGCCACCGGTGAGGTTCATCGGGCCACCTTGTTTCTGGCCGCGCCTCGGTCGCGTTCGACCAACGGCAGCAACGTACGCAGGCCGGCGTTCTCGCCCGGGTCCAGCACGCTGTGCTGGACGCACGCAGGGACCAACGTGCCGTTCTCGGGATGGGCCATCGCGTAGTGGCAGGCCTGCAGCCGTTCCTGCACCGAGCGCAGGTGCGGATCCTCGGAGATGACGTCCCGCTGCATCAGCTCCCAGGCGGGGGCGACGTCGGCGGCGTCCATGAACTGGTGCATCACCAGGGTGACCGGGTGTACCCGGTGGCTCAGCAAGGTGCCCACCCCCACCCGCCGGACCGCGCGGAACAGCCAGCCCGCCGCGCCGGAGGCGATCGTTGGGTGCCGCAGGCACGCCCGGAGCAGCTGGGTTGCGAGCGCAACGGCCGGGGTGCCCGTGAACGGGGTCGCACCCAGATAGGCGAAGAACCGGTCCCGAACGCGCAGGTCCAGCGGGTCGCCGCCGTCGAGCAGCGGGTACCAGCGCTCGCCGACGAACGCCCCGTACGCGGTGCGGTTGCAGCGCACGTCGCCGTGCTCGAGCACCCGGTAGTCGACCCGGGTGCCGGCTCCGGCCTCGATCTGGGCCCACACGTCGTCGCCCGTGGTGTTGCGGTACTCACCGTGCCAGCGTCGCTCGTCGCCGACGAACGCCGCGGGTTGGAACGATAGCATCCCATAGCCCATCGAGCCGGCAGAGCGCACCACCCCGGCGACCTGGTCCAGGTTGGCCGGCGTGACGGTCAGGTTGTGCGCCGCGAAGGTTCGGACGCCGTGCTCACGCCGCAACCGCCTCAGCTGAGCGATGAACCGTTGCCGGTACGGGTCGAGCGCGGCCTCGTCCGGTGGCCGGGCGATACCTCGGCGGCCGTACATGAACATGTCGAAGTGCGCGGCGAAGGACACGCGATCGAGCCGCCGCTTGCCGTCATCGCCGAGGACCAGCGCGTCGAGGTAGTCGTCATCGATGTCACCGTGGGTAAAGCTCATGGGCTCGCGACCGTGTGCGCGCATGATCTGCAGCGCCTGCGCGTGGTCGTCGGGGTCGAGGAGGCTGACCTCCCCTCCGATCAGCTGGGCGTGTGCCCGCGGCCCCCGCGTCGAGCGGAGCAGGCCCATCTGCGCGGCGACTCCGGCCAGCGTGTGCGGCCCGTCGACGCTCACCTGGTTGGCGTCGCGCGAGTGGTAGCAGGGCGTGCAAGCGAGGTTGCAGCGCGGGAAGATCCCGTGCGTCCCCTCGCAGCCCACCCCGTGCCGCCCGAGCACCTGGCCCGGGGTACGGACCACCTCCGGCAGCCCGGCCCAACGCCGTGCGAGTGCCGCCCGGAAGTCCGGGTCCACCGGTCGGGTCCGCCGCTCGAACCCGCCGACAGTCCTCCGAAGATGGCCGCGGGTTCGTCCGCGCCGAGCGATCAGCGTTGCAAGGGGCACGATGACGAAACCCCCCGGCGATGCGAATAATTCCGCGACCCGGCGGTGCGGGTCATCCAGCGCTCGCCGCGGGAAGTATCCGGCGGGGTGAGCGGGTTTCGTCTGGGTAGGTCGTTGTCCAGCTTGGAGGAAACATGTCCCGCATCCCCGTCCAAACGCTCGACTCGGCGCCGGAGCAGACCCGGGCGACGTTGGAGAAGCTGGCACGCCGCAGCGGCAAGCTCCTCAACATCCACGCCGAGATCGCGTCGTCGCCGGTGGTCCTCGCCGCCTACGCCGGGCTGAGCGACGCTGTGGCCAAGCAGGGCAGCTTCGACGCCCGGACCCGGGAGGCGATCGCGCTGACCGTGGGCGCGGTCGATGGCTGTTACTACTGCCAGGCCGCGCACACCGCAGGGGGCAGGAAAGCCGGCTTCACGGAGGAGGCGGTCGCACATTTGGCGGGCAACTTCTTCAACCACTACGCCCGCACCGACCTCGACGTGCCCCCCGCACCCCCGCTGAGCATCGCATGATCCACCGGGTGCGCCCAGACGTCGTCGTCTTCGACGTTGTGGAAACTCTCGCGTGTCTCGATCCGGTGGCGGCCCGGTTGCTGGAGTGCCACCAGCCGGAGGAGTTGCTGGCGCGGTGGTTCACCCGGCTGGTGCGCGACGGGATGGCGCTGACCGCCGCGGGTAGCTACGCCGGGTTCGCGGACGTCGCCGCATCTGCGTTGCACGCCGAAACCCGGCACGCCCTGTCGGAGGAGCAGATCGGCTACGTCGTCGCCGGTTTCGGCGAGCTGACGCCGCAGCCGGATGCGGTCCCCGCGATCCGCGCTGCGGTGTCGGCCGGGATGCGGGTGTTCACCCTGTCCAACGGTGCGCCCGCCTCGACCCGAGGGTTCCTCGAACGTGCGGGTGTGGCCGACCTGGTGGAGCGGGTGCTCTCGATTGACGAGGTGGGGGCGTGGAAGCCGTCACCGGCACCGTATGCCCTGGCGGTCACCGCAGCCGGGGTGCCCGCCGAGCGGGTTGCGTTGGTGGCGGTGCACTCCTGGGATCTGCATGGCGCCCATCAGGCGGGTCTGACAACCGGGTGGTGCCCCCGGCTGGAGGGTCAGCAAACCCCGGTGTTCGCCACTGCGGACGTCGTCGCCGACACCCTCGACGGTGTCATCACCGCCCTTGCCGCACTGAGCGCCCCGGGTGGTGGCGAGTGAGGGACCGATGAAGCTCGTGCTGGTCGTCGCCGGGCACCGGACCCGGCGGCGCGGACGCCCCTCAGCATCGCGGCGACACATCACGGCGGGAAGCAATCTGGGTTGCTGCCGGGTTTCCTCCCCATGAGCAGCAGTGTTCCCGTCAGCGCCGATGCTTCCGGCGCAGCCGATGTGGTGGCCGAGGTGTACTGGCGGCCAGGGTGCCCGTACTGCTCGGCGCTGCGCCGTGACCTGTCCCGCCGCGGGGTGCCGACTCGGTGGCACAACATCTGGACTGATGCGGACGCGCGGGCGTTCGTGCACAGCGCGAACAGCGGCTCCGAGACGGTCCCCACGGTGCGGATCGGGTCGACGACGTTGACCAACCCGCGCGGCGGGCAGGTCGCCACGCTGGTCACCGGCGGTGCCGGCGACCGACGGACCCAGTGGATGTGGTGGGCACGGTGGATCCTGTCGTGGCTGCCGAGCATCGCCCTGCTTGTGCTCGGTGAGGTCCTCACCCGGAGCGGGCATCCCGGCATCGGGTGGGGGTTGGACGCGGCCGCTGTCGGGGCCTGGTGGCTGACCCGGCCGCTACGCCGATGACCAACACCGGAGCCAAGTGGTGGGCGCGGTGTGCTGCAGCGGGCGTCCTCGCCGCTGACCTCGGCAGCAAATCGTGGGCGTCCCAGTACGTATCCGAAGGTGCCGGTTCGGGTGCCCTCGGTGGCCTCGTGCGGCTGAGTCGGGTGAGCAACCAGGGTGCCTCCTTCGGTCTCGGCGCCCAGCACCCGTTGGTCGTCACCGCCCTGGCCGTCCTCGGCACAGCCGGCGTCGCTTGGTGGGTGACCCGGGCGATAACCGCCGGTGAGCGTATCGCCGTCGGTGTCGTCCTCGGCGGCGCGCTGGGTAACCTCCTCGACCGCGTAGTGCAGGGCGCGGTCACCGACTGGATGCAGGTGGCGTGGTACCCGGCGACCTTCAACCTCGCCGACCTCTGCATCCGCGGCGGCATCATCGCGGCGCTCGCCCTCCGGCTTCTGCACAGCCGCCTACCTTCCCGGCGCCACCCTCAGCCGAGCATGGCGGACACCGCGTGAGAGGCACCCGTGACCGGGCGAGCCGCGAGCAAGAACGGGGGTGAGCGTGGGGATGGGTGCGTCCCGCCCGGTGTGGTCGACCCGCCGCCAGGAGCTGGTCCTGTTCCTTCGTGGTGTCACGGTCGGGGTAGCGGGGAGGGTCGCCATCGTGGTGGGGACGATCTTGTCGGCGGTGAATCAGGGGTCGGTGATCCTCGCCGGGGACGCCACCGGTTTCACCTGGACCAGGATCGCGGTGAACTACCTGATCCCGTTCGTGGTGGCCAGCTTCGGCTACCTCGCGGGTTGCCGTGCCGAGCCCCGTTCTCCGCGATTCCCCGTGGCGGGAAGGGCTGGCGCCGCTCACCGGGTTCCCCCCACAGGTGCCGACGAGCAATCTGGGCACCCCGGTGATGAAGGGCAGGGATCGAGTGATGGTTGAGGCAGTGTTCAACGGGCAGGTGATCGCTCAAAGCGAGCACACCGTGCAGGTGGAAGGCAACCACTACTTCCCGCCCGCGTCGATCCGGTCGGAGTTCCTGACCCGGTCCCGGGCGAAGTCGCTGTGCCCCTGGAAGGGCATAGCCAGCTACTACACCGTGGCGGTCGAGGGTGTCGATGGTGGCAATGCCGCCTGGACCTACCGCCACCCCTCACCGCTGGCGCGGCGCATCAAGAACCATGTCGCCTTCACACCGGTGGTCAGCGTCGACGAGACCGCGTGAGGCTCCGCGGGCGGCTGTGGGCGCTGCGCGTCGCGACGCGGCTGGGCGCGCTCACCCCGGCCGGCAGTGTGTACCTGTTCGGGTCGTGAGTCTCCCCGAGGTGGCGGTGCTGGTCATGGCCAAGGCACCACGAGCGGGGTTGGTGAAGACCCGCCTGCACCCGCTGCTCGGCCCGCAGGGCTGCGCCCACCTGCAGACAGGGTTGATCCGCCGCACGGTACTGGTGGCCCAGCTCGTGGCCCCGACCCGCACCTATCTGGCCCTCGACTCCGTGGACAGCCCAGGGGAGCTGGTCGGGGTGGTACCCGCCGGCGTCACGGTCCTGCCCCAGTCCGGTCCGGATCTCGGCAGCCGGATGAGCATTGCTGCTGCGGACGTTTTCCGCGACCACCGTGGACCCCTGCTGCTGATCGGCACTGACGCACCCACCCTGACCGCATCGCACCTGCGCCACGCCGCCGAGTGCTTGGCGGCCGGGCAGGACGCCGTGTTCGGGCCCGCCATGGACGGCGGCTACTACCTGGTGGGGATGAACGGCCCGTGTCCGGCGTTGTTCACGATCGACCCAGCATTGTGGGGCGGCCCGCAGGTTCTCACCGCCAGCCTGGCCGCCGCGCACCAGGCGGGGTTGCGGGTGGGCGAGCTCCCGGTGCTGCGCGACCTGGACACCCCGCAGGACGCGGCCGCGTTCCTCGCCGAAGGGGACCTGCCCGCGGACATCGCCGCCCTGCTCCGGACCCCGGCCGGGGCGCCATGAGCGTGGCCGGGAGGTTGGCGGGGTCGGTGTCGATCGTCGTGCCCGTGCTCAACGAGGCGGCGACCATCCCCGGGTCCCTGGTCCGGTTGCGGACGGATTTTCCCGGCTGCGAACTGGTCGTCGTCGACGGCGGCAGCACCGACGCCACCGTGGCCGCCGCCGCCGGCCTCGCCCGGGTGCTGCACAGCGGGCGGGGCCGGGCGCTGCAGATGAACACCGGCGCCGCCCACACCAGGGGGGATGTGTTGTGGTTCGTGCACGCCGACACCCTCATCGCCCCCCAAGCGCTACCACAACTGGGGGAGGCGTTGACCGATCCGGGCACCGTGGGGGGTGGACTCACCTTGCGCTTCGACCGCCGCAGCTGCGGGTTGGACTACCTCGCCCGCGCATCGAACCTGCGGGCCCGGCGGCTGCACCAGATTTACGGGGACCAGGCGATGTTTGTCCGGCGTGGGGCGTTCGAGCAGGTCGGGGGGTTCCCGGCGTTGCCGCTGATGGAGGATCTCGAACTGTCCCGGCGCCTGCACCGCCTTGGGCGCCTGACGTTGCTGGAGGCCACCAGCACCGCCTCGGCGCGGCGGTTCACCGAGCACGGCACGATGCAGATGGTGGTGTTCATGCAGTACCTGAAACTGCTCTACTTCACCGGGGTGCCCCCCGAGGCCATCGCCGCCCGCTACGCCCGCGGACCGCTGCCGGGCCGTCGCCCCGTCCACCACCGCCGATCACCGAGCCAGGAGCATTGTCATGGCGCACCCGTTGACTGACACCGCCGTGGGCGCCCGACTGGACCGGGCACCGTGGCAGCGGCTGCACACCACCATCCCGCTGGCACTGGGTGCCGGCTGGCTGTTCGACTCCTTCGAAGTGCAGATCTTCAGCAGCGCCATCGGCCCGTTGGGCGATCACTTCCACGCCTCGGTGTTCCACCGGGACGCGGTCCTCGCCGTCTGGCTGGGCGGAATCCTGCTCGGCGCGGTGACCGGGGACCCTTGCCTTGCCCAGCATCGCCGCCGGGATCGGGGCGGGCGCCTCCTACGGGTTGGTCGCTGCGTTTTGGCTGGTCGGGGCCGGGGCGATGGCCACCTACACTTGGCGGGGTGGTACCGAGGGGGCCCGACGGTCCCTGGAAGACCTCGCCCCGCCGCGTACCGCAGCCGCCCAGCTCGAGGCCGCGTGAGTACCCGGGCAGCGACGGGAGACACCCGATGCGGATAGCGGTCTGCGGCGGCCCCTACGCCAATCCCTATGCGCTGGCCGCTCTCATCGCCGACGCCCGCGCCCGTGGTTGCGAGCGCTTGTTCTGCCTGGGTGACCTCGGCGGGTTCGGCGCCGAGATCAACGCATTGTGGCCGCTGCTGCGTGAAGCAGGCATCGAGTGCGTCGCCGGCAACTACGACGTCGCCATCGCCCGCGGCGACGCCGACTGCGGCTGCGGCTGCGGCGACCCCCGCGACAACGAGTCCGCGCAACTGATCTACGACCACACCCGTGCCCACACCAGTACGGAGTTCGCCGCGTGGATGGGGCAACTGTCCACCGTGCGCCGCGTGGACATCGACGGTCGCGACGTGCACCTCGTGCACGGCTCCACGCTGGCGCTCAACGATTTCTGGTGGGACTCCCTGCCCGGGGAGCAACACCGGGCGCGCCGGCGCCGACGCCGCCACCAGCCCCGACATGCTCCTCGCCACCGCAGACACCCCTTTATGGGTGGGCAAGCAGCTGGTCACCGAACGGTTCTTCACCGCCCGCCTCGCCGACGGCAGCCTGCCGCAGCCCTACCACTGTGCGATCTAGACCCCTGCGCGATATGAGCCCCGCCCACCCGGTGGGGATGCTCACCCGTGCACTTCTGATTCGGATGGTGGTAGCGCTCGTGCTGGGCGCCGCCGCGATCATGATCGCTGTGCTGGTCGGGGTGCCCGAGGTCTCCCAGCTGCGGGCCGCCTTCGGCAGCGGCCTGTTGGGCGGGCTGGTGTTCAGCGGCCTGTACGCGGCGGTGGCCCTGTCCCCGTTACCGAAAACGGTATTCACCGTCGCCGCCGGTGCCCTGTTCGGGGTGCTCACCGGGGTGATCGTCGTCTTGGCCGGTGCGACGGTCGGCGCCCTCGCCGCCTTCTCCCTCGGCCGCTGGCTAGGCCGGGACGTCGTGCACCGCCTGACCCGGATCCGGGCCGAACGATTCGACGAACACCTCGCCCGCCGCGGCCTGGGGGCGGTTCTCGTCCTGCGGCTGGTCCCGCTCGTGCCGTTCACCGCACTCAACTACCTCGCAGGCCTCACCGCGCTGCGGCTGCGGGACTTTCTCCTCGGCACGCTGATCGGGATGGTCCCGGCCACCACCGCCGCGGTCACCCTCGGCGCCTACGGCACCCAACCAGGATCCTGGCCCTTCCGCACCGCCGCCGCGGCCCTGCTGGTGCTCACCGCGCTAGGACTGATCGCCGCCGCCCGGCGTCGACGAGCGGGGCGGGCCCTCCCCGGGGATCCCCGGCCGGCGGCGAAGGTTACTACTCAAGGCGATGCGTAACTCACCGCGCCATCCAGCGGCGGCGCACCAGTCGCAGGGCGGCGATCGCCCGGTGCAGCAGGGGTTGGTGGAGCTGGTGTTGAACCTCATCGATGCCGGCCTTCCACACCCCGTCCCCGTAGGTGGGGTACGCATGGGTGGCGGCGGCCACGTCCCGCGCGCGGAGCCCGTGGCGGGCGGCGAGCACCAGCTCCGGCAGTGATTCCCCGGCGCGGGGGCCGACGAGGGTGGCTCCGACGACGCGGCCCTTCCGGTCGAGGACGATTCGCGAGAAGCCGCCGACGTGATCTTCGGCGATGGCCCGGTCCACCTCGGTGTGCTCCGTGGTTCGCACCGTCAGGCGGCGCTGTTTGCCGGCTTGCTCGGCGCTGACGCCGACCGCGGCCACCTCCGGTTGGGTGAACGTCACCCGAGGGATGGTGGCCAGGTCGACGGTGCGCCGCAGACCCAGGATGGCGTTGCTCGCCGCGAGGCTGGCATGCACCCCGGCAGTGTGGGTGAATTGCGGGTGCCCGGTCAGGTCACCGGCGGCCCAGATCCGCGGGTTCGACGTCTGCAACCGGGGATTCACCCGCACGAAGCCATGCGCGTCGAGGGCGACCCCGGCCTGGTCCAACCCGAGCCCGGTGGTCCGCGGGGTGCGACCGACCGCGACGAGGACCTCATCAAAGAGGACGTCGCCACCGTCGGCCAGCGTGGCACACCAGCCGGCCTCGCGATGGGAAATCGCGGTGACGGCGGCCCCGGTGCGCACCGTGACCCCGTCGCCAATCAGCGCCTCGGCGACCAAGGTCGCGGCGTCTGCGTCCTCGTGGGGCAACAACTGGGGCGCGGCCTCGACGATGCTCACCGACGAACCGAGCCGGGCGAAGGCCTGCCCGAGCTCGCAACCGATGTTGCCACCACCCAGTACCAACAACCGTTCCGGCAGCACCGTCCGCGCCCAAATGGTCTCGCTCGTCCACGGGTCGGCGTCGATCAGCCCGGGGATCGGAGGCATCGATGGCGTGGCGCCCGTCGCCAGTATCGCCTGCCGAAACGCGACGGTGGTGCCGCCCACCTCGGAGCGGTCTCGGCCGGTGAAACAGACCCTGCCCTGCGCGACGCGCACCCCGGCGGCCCGCAGCGCGGCCGGGGAATCGGTCGGTTCGATCGTGGTGATCGCCGCCCGTACGTGCGCCATCACCCGCGGGAAGTCCACTGCGACACCGGTGACGGTTACCCCATAACGGGAGGCCCCTCGGGCGTCGGCCGCGGCGTGTGCGGCGGCGAGCAAGGCCTTGCTCGGTACGCACCCGGTCCACAGGCAGTCACCACCGGTGCGTTCCTCTTCGACGAGCAGCACACTCGCCCCGAATCCTGCGGCGGTCTTGGCCGCCACCAGGCCGGCGGTCCCACCCCCGACGACCAGCAGATCCCATCCGGTCGCGTCCGGTGGTGTCAGCTCATCCGAGCACCAGCCAGGTGCCGGCAGGCGGTTGCTCATCCGACGTCCTCGGCTATCAGTCGTTCCGCCGCCAAGCGCACCCGCACCACCATCGCCGGATCCGGGATCCGCCGCTGCGACCAGCGCGCCAACGCGCGTCGCACGCCGCGGTACTCCTCCGCGGCGGCCGAGCACCGCGCGCAGGTCGCTAGATGGGCTTCCAAACGGTGAACCTCCTCCGCAGCCAGCGGTGCTGTGGGATCCGCGTCGAGGTAGCGCTGGATGCGGCGGGCCGACCAGCGGCAGGTCAACATGGCGGTGATAGTCGACATCATCGGCTCCTCCGGAAATGCGGGTTGGTGCGCAGCTGGGTGCGGACCCGGCTACGGGCACGGCTCAGCCGCGACATCACCGTGCCCACCGGTATCCCGAGCAGGTGAGCGACCTCGGCGTAGGTCAACTGGTCGACGTCGACGAGCAGCAACACCGTGCGGAACCGTGGGTCAAGCGTGGCCAGCGCGCGTTCGACGTCCTCGTCCAGCACACGGTCGGTCACGGTCTCCTCGGGGCCGGGCACCACCGTCGCCCCGAACGCCGGTCGCTGCCCCTCAAGATCGCCCAGGTCGGATCTGGGGTCGGGGCGTTGGCGGCGGCGCGAGTTCAGATGGGTCCGACGCAGGATCGTCAGGAGCCACGCACGGGGATGGGCCCCATCAAAGGTCCCGATCGCTCGATAGGCTCGCACCAGGGTGTCCTGGACCAGATCCTCGGAGTCAGCCCACGACCCGGTCAGGGTCTGCGCCACCCGCAGCAGCACCTCGATCTCCGGTTCCACATACGTGCGGAAGGCACGCTGGCGCGCGGCCGTACTGTCCGTCGGCGCCCTCGTCACCATTGGGAAACCCGGTAAGGGGCCGCTACCCTTCCCACGCTGTCGTCGCGTCAACTTCCTCCCCGTCCCTCAGCGTCGACCGAACCCAACGCGGTTCCCGCCGCGACACGGATGTGTCCGACGCCGCCGTGCTCCAGCGCCTGCCCATGCGCCGAGCACGCGCGGTACAGGGCGATGCGCACCCTTTGTACGGTCGGACCCCCGAGTACGGAAGTACTGCAGTCTGTCCACAATGGCGATCTCCGGTACACAAACAGTAGGTAGTAGCTCCGTCCGGTGCAAAATTTGTGCAACGGTGCCCAACCGCTCGCCACCGACGGCCGCGCCAGCACGCTCCGCGGGGGGCTGCTGTCCATCCCCACCATGATGTGCACCTGCTGCACGGCGCCGGTGGCGGTCGGCCTGCGCAAGCGAGGTGCGAGCGTCGGCGCGTCGATCGCGTTCTGGCTCGGCAATCCCGCGCTGAACCCGTCGGTGCTCGCCTTCAGCTTCTTCGTGCTCGGCTGGGAGTGGACGGTGTTGCGCGCGGCAGCCGGTGTGCTGCTGATCCTGGGCGTCACCGCGGTGAGCCGGTACCGCCCCGCTGTCGTCCGTACACCAGCCGCCGAGGACGCCGCGACCGGGCCGCTGTCGGTGCGCTTCGGCCGGTCCTTCGGCGCGATGGCGCTGCGGCTGCTGCCGGATTACCTACTGTTGGTCGTGGCCCTCGGGGCGCTGCGCGGCCCGTTGTTCTCGGGCGGGATCGGTCTGCGGGCCGGCGTCCTGGCGGTGGTGGTGTTCGCGGTGGCCGGTGCGCTGCTGCCGATCCCCACTGCGAGCACCGCGACGCTGATCGGGCTGTAGGGCCCCCCAGCTGGCTGCCCGCGCCGAATCTCGACAAATTGGGGTTCTTCCGGCGCATGCACCCCCAAATTATCCGGGTTCGACCACATCCTCCCAAAGTGCCAATCCGACTTGTGGGACGTGCCGCCGTCACTACAGTGCAGTCATGGTCGACCCCAGGCGGCTGGTCCCGCGCACCGACGCAGTGCTCGCCGATCCCGCCGTCGCTGCAGCCAGCAGGCGCCTTGGACCCATGTTGGTCAAACGAGCCGTCACCCGGGCCCAAGCCAGCGTGCGGACGGGCGCGCTGACGCCCCAGGAGCTGATACCCACCGTGCTGGCAATGTTGCCCGCGACCGCCGCCAGCCTGCACCCGGTGCTCAACGCCACCGGCGTGCTGCTGCACACCAACCTCGGTCGCGCGCCACTCTCGGCCGCGGCTGTGGAAGCGCTCATCGCGGCCGCTGGAACCACCGACGTGGAGCTCGACCTCGCTACCGGCCAACGGGGACGCCGCGGGCACGGCACCGTCGACGCGCTACTGGCTGCCGTGCCGAGCGCCGCCGCTGCGCACGTGACGAACAACGGCGCCGCCGCACTGGTGCTCGCGGCCACCGCCTTGGCAGCCGGCCGCGAGATCATCATCGCCCGCGGCGAGATGGTGGAGATCGGCGATGGCTTCCGCCTGCCCGAGCTGCTGGTCTCCACCGGCGCGCGCCTGCGGGAGGTCGGTACCACCAACCGGGTGACCCGGGCGGACTACGCCGCCGCGATCGGTCCGGACACCGGATTCATCCTCAAGGTGCATCCGTCGAACTTCGTGATCACCGGATTTACCTCCACTGTGGACGTAAGCCGCATGGGTGACCTCGGTGTCCCGGTGGTCGCCGATATTGGTTCGGGCCTGCTGCAACCGCACCCACTGCTGCCCGACGAGCCGGACGCCACCTCCATGTTGAGCTCCGGTGCGGATCTGGTGACCGCCAGCGGAGACAAGCTGCTCGGCGGCCCGCAAGCGGGACTGCTCCTCGGCGACACCGAGCTGGTACACACGCTGCGCCGTCATCCTCTGGCCCGCGCCCTTCGCGTTGACAAGCTCACCCTCGCTGCCCTGGAAGCGACGCTGCGCGGACCGAGCACGCCGACAGCACAAGCTTTGCAGACACGCCCCGAAGACCTCACCGCACGGGCGAACACGCTCGCAACCCAACTACGGTCGGCCGGGCTAGATGCCCGCACGGTACCCACACAGTCCACTGTGGGCGGTGGTGGAGCCCCCGGAGTGCAGTTGCCCAGCGCCGCGGTGAGCCTTCCACCGGACTACGCACCGCGGCTGCGGGCCGCCAGGACTCCGGTGCTGGGACGGCTGGAACGTGGTCGCTGCCTGCTGGACCTGCGCGCCATCAGCCCGGAGTCCGACGCCGATCTACTGCACGCCGTGCAGCACTGCTGACGGTCCCGCCAGGGTTGTGCGAACCTCAGCCTTGTTGGTCCTGCACAGTCTGCTTGGCGTCTTGGGCGTGGTCCTGGACGTCTTGGGCGGCGGAGGTGCCTTCGTCCTTGACGGTGCTCGCCGCGTCGGTTGCCGTGCCCTTCACGGCCTGCGCGGCTTGCTGCGCCGGTTCCTTCAGGTTCTGCGCCGCGTCCTTGGCCACATCCGTTACTTGCTGCTGCAGCGGCTGCGCCTTGTCCTTGATCGCCACCGCCGCCTGCGCCTCTTTGTCGCTGGCCGGGATCAACGCCGCCA